>RCMY010000283.1_pt1 | contig 48172 bp, 31 predicted proteins | sample 2041341 | NCBI WGS metagenome assembly RCMY01 (sample SAMN09708234, study PRJNA481090) | Marine sediment metagenome, whole genome shotgun sequencing project.
TGCAGGCACTGCTGAAACCAACAGTCAAAAAATCGATGGCGGCTGCCGGTGTAACGCAATCCTATAAAGCCGTATCGGAACAAATTCAAACCATTCCTTTTGCCAGTAATTACGTCGTGGATCTGGATACTTATGTAACCGAAAAATCAGTTGAGGGACTGTTTGTCCGGTTGGCCGAAGAAGAGGCTAAAATTCGAACCGACCCCGCGGCCAGGGTCACTGATTTATTGAAAAAAGTCTTTCAATAGAGGTTGTGGGCTTAACTGCTGATGAGAATGAGGGCTGAAGGGTTCAATAAAAGATGTATTGTCTGGCCGCTTTCAGGTGGTGCTGGGTCGATCGGAAGATCAAAAGACAGGGAGATTCCATCAACATCCAGGGTCAATCTGTAGGTGCTGCCTTGAAACTGCCGATCGGTGATTGTTCCTGATATCTGCAGATCATCATTTGCTGCATTCGAAGAAGGGGCAAGACGAGCTCCCTCGGGACGGATCAGCAAAGTAGGTATCGTTCCAGGCAGGGGATTTTTTTCCCTTGCCGTGCCTCTAACAGGCAGGGTGCCCAGAGAGCAATGAAACATGTTTTCTTTGCCAACTGTTCCCGCGATGAGGTTACGAAAACCCAAAAATCTAGCGACGGTACGGTTTATCGGGTACCGATAGAGATTCTCCGGGGTGTCGAACTGCTGGAGCTTGCCATGGTGCAGGATGGCCACTTTATCAGCAATGCTGAAGGCTTCGGCCTGGTCATGGGTGACAAAAACTGCGGTGACTCTCAGAGATTTAATGATTGCGCGGATTTCGCCGGTCAATCGGTCCCTGAGTGCCCTATCAAGCGAGCCAAGCGGTTCGTCTAACAGCAGCAGTTGCGGTTCTGGAGCAAGGCTTCTGGCCAGCGCCACCCGCTGCCGTTCTCCACCTGACAGCTCATCAATATTTCGATGCGCAAGACCACTAAGGCCGACCATTTCCAGCACATTCTGTACTCGTTTGGTTCTTTCTTCAATTGGGCAGTGCTGCATCTCCAAACCAAAAGCGACATTTTGTTGCACTGATTTATGAGGAAAAAGCGCATACTCCTGGAACATCATGCCGAAATTACGCTTATACGGAGGAACGTGCCGGATATTTTGACCGCAAAACATAATTGTGCCTGCATCGACTTTTTCAAGGCCCGCCAACAGACGGAGCAGGGTTGTCTTGCCAGAGCCCGAAGGGCCAAGGAGGCAGAGGATTTCTCCTTTCATGAGTGAAAAGCTGATGTCTTGCAGTAGCGGCTGCCCTTCATAGAGATTCGACAGCTGGTCTACATCGAGTATTTTTGGGTTATCCTGCATGGGGGCTCATTTGTTTTCTGTAAAGGGTTGCACCGTTTTTTCCGAGTTTCCCAATCTGCCGAGCAGCCAGAAGCCGGAACAGGTAACCAGCATGAGGATACTGCTCATAGCCATGGCCTGTCCATAGTTTAAATCGCCCGGCTGGCCGAGAAAACGAAAGATAGCCACCGGCATGGTCGGGGTGTGCGGCCGGGTCACAAAGGCTGAGGCACCAAACTCGCCCATGCTGATAGAAAAGGCAAAAACGGCTCCCACCAGTATTGCCCGGCTGATAATGGGGATATCCACCCGACGCCAGACCTGGTAAGGCGAGGCACCGAGCAGCGCGGCTGCTTCGCGCAGGGTCTGTGGGATCCGGCGAAGACTGGGTAGGATGCAGCGGACCACAAAGGGAAAGGCGACCAGGGCATGGGCAATGGGAACGATAGCCAAAGAATCGCGCAGGTTAAGCGGCGGTTTGTTCAGGGTAATGATATAGCCAAAACCGAGTGTTACCGCTGAGGTGGCCAGGGGCAGCATGATAATTGCGTCCCAGATATTCGAGCTGGAAGATCCATTTTCCTGCTCTGCTGCCAGAAAGGTTGAGGCCAGCAGGCCTAGAATGACGGCGATTGTCATGGCCGTAAGAGCAAAACCGACACTATTGGCCACCGCCGTAATCGGTTCAACGAAAAAGACTGATCTCGCCTCTGTAGTAAAGAGGGCGAAATAGTACGCAAGTGTCAGGCCATCTTCGCCGGTCACCGAACGGATCAGCAAGGCGAGCAGTGGGGTAACCAGCAAGAGAACCATGAAAAAAATGTTGGTGCCGATAAATATTTTTTGACCAGCTGTCTCAATCCCTACAGCTGTCCCTTTTGCCGATTCGGCATAGAAGGAGACCTGCGATTTTCTGCTCAATCTGGCATGGAGCCACATAAGGAGAAAATTGACGGCGATCTGGATAAGAGAAAGTGCCGCGGCCATCGGCAAATTAAAGAGCTGCACCGACTGACGGTAGATTTCAACCTCAAGCGTTGCATAACCGGGGCCGCCAAGGATAAGTACGACGCCAAAGCTGGTGAAGCAAAAAATAAAGACAAGAAGCGCTGCTGACCCGATTGCCGGCATTAACAGGGGCAGGGTGATCCTGCAAAAGGTCTGCCGGGGCGAGGCACCAAGCATAGTTGCCGCCGCACGCAGATCAGGATTGAGTCCAGCCCAGAAACTGCCGACGATCCGTACGACCAGAGTGTAATTGTAAAAAACATGGGCGAGGAGGAAAAAGGCTACCGTTTGATCGATATTGATCGGCGGTTGCGACAGGTCAAAGCCTGCCATCAACCAATTGTTCAGCAAGCCGTTTGTGCCGAGCAAAGCCCTGAAGGCTGCAGCCGTGACAACGGTCGGCAGCACAAAGGGAACAGTCATCAGGGCCTGGAGCAGGTTTTTGCCAAAGAAGCGATAGCGGGCAAAAATATAGGCTCCCGGCAGAGCCAGCACCAAAGTGATGACGGTAGAGAGCGCGGCTTGCCAGCAGGTAAACCACAGGATACGGGCATAGATGGGGGAATGTATCAGGCTGGCCAGTCTGGCAGGATTCCAGGAGCCCTCCGGTAAAAAACTTAACAGAACTATTTTTAGCAGCGGATAGAAATAGAAAAGGACCAGAAAAACTAAAGGCAGGGAGAACAGCAGCCAGCGGAAAAGTGGTTTATACCGTTGCACGTACTCTTCTCCTGATAAAGTCATGCGTGCGCCGGTTTATCAGCGAAGGACGACATTCGTCCAGGCTTCAATCCATTTGTCCCGGTTGGTCTCTATAGCAGCCGGGCTGACTCGTATTGGTTCATCGGCGATCCGTGCATGTTTGACAAATACCGAGGGAAGAGCAACCGTTGCGTTTGCCGGAAAGACAAACATCTGCAACGGAATATCTTCCTGGAAACGTTTGCTCAGCATAAAATCGACAAGTTTTTGGGCAAGCACGAGTTCTTTGGTGCCTTTTAAGATGCCGACGAATTCAATCTGGCGATAGGCGTTATTGCCGGCAACCAGCGCGGCAGTGGGTGCTTCGGTCAACGGTTTGTCTGCATAATAGACAACCGCAGCCGGGCTGGAGGCATAGCTGACGACAATGGGGCGGTCGCCTTTTGAGGCAGATGTGAAATGTCCGTAATAGGCATCCTCCCAACCGTTGGCGATGATCACTTTATTTTCGCGAAGTTTCTGCCAGAAGTCGAGATACCCCTGTTCGCCGAATTTGCCAATAGTGGCCAGAAGGAAGGCGAGGCCAGGCGAAGAGTTTGCTGGATTTTCCACCACTGTCAGTCCTTTGTATTCCGGTTTGATCAGGTCGGTGAGATCGGTCGGAGGCATCAGCTTATTTTTCTTGAACCACTCTTTATCGTAATTGAGGCAAACATCGCCATAGTCGACGGGCAGCAACCGGTTCTTTGGGTCCAGCTTTAAAAAAGCAGGGATATCAGCGAGCAGCGGGGAGGCATAGGGCAAGAAGATGCCGGCAGTAATTGCCCGGGAAAAAAAACTATTATCGACCCCGTAAAAGACATCGGCCAAGGGATTCTCTTTGGAGAGAATAGCCTGTACCAGAGCGGATCCGGCGTCCCCTGATTTTAAGAAACGGACTTTGACCTGGTTGTCTTTTTCGAAGCCTGCCATCACCTCTTTGCCGATATTGAAACTGTCATGGGTCATGACGGTGATGGTTTTTTCCGCGTGAACCGCATTGGTCAAAAACATACCGACTGCGAGGATCAAACTCCCTGCTACGAGTAGTGATTTCTGCATACAAATCTCCTCAATAATCTTCATACATTCTTTTATCTCTTAAGGGAGTGTGCTGCCAAAAAAAACCGCCTCCGGGCAGGAGACGGCTGCATACGTCACGCTGTTCCCTCCGCCGGCATTATCCGGATCAGGTTAAGCGGTCGGGTTGACTCTGAAACCCCTCTCAGCCCGCTGTACCGAGCTCCCGCAATATGTTGTACAACATAGGTAATCTTACACCGGTTTGCAACCTTTCTCCAAAAGAACCACAGTTTCGATATGGTGGGTCTGGGGGAACATGTCGACGGGCTGGATTGCGCTGATTGTAAATCCTTCATCGGTAAGATCTGCCAGGTCCCTGCACAATGTCGCAGGGTCACAGGAGATGTAGATCAGCCGTTTAGCGGTAATTGCTGCGAGTTGCCTGGCCAGTCCAGGTGCTCCCTGGCGGGGAGGATCTATTATGACGCAATCGAAAAGCTGGTTTTTAACGGCAAGTTCCATGCAGGAATTATGGACGGAGTCTTTGCGGAAACAGGTATTGGTCAAGCCGGCGAGCGCAGCATTATTTTTAGCGCTGCGGATGGCCGAGCCCTGACTCTCAATAGCCAGAACTTCTTGTGCTTGCATGGCCAGGGGAATAGAGAAATTGCCCATACCGCAGTAGAGATCGAGAACTGTTTCAGTTTTTTTTACCTGCGAGAATTGCAGAACTATCTCAATAAGTCTTCTGTTTTGGGCCAGGTTGACCTGGCAGAAGCCTCCTGCTTCCCAGCAGAGATTGATGGGTCTGTCTACTGTAGCGATTGCAGGGTAATGCATGGTAAAGATATTGTCCATTTCCTTGTGGTCCTTGCGATCATTGGCAGAATAGGGACCGGTCATCGGGAAATCTGTACTAACGAAAAAAATCCGTTCCACTTCGCGCATGTCCCGGCAGAATCGTTCTGCAGCGACGGTATCTGCCGGGCGGACTTTCCTGGAGAAATGGAAAATAGGTACTGTATGGTTGGTCTGCGGGTTAAGCTGCAGCTCTATCTCTGTGGAAAGCTCACGTAACCTGCGGCCGTCCTCATGTTCGCGCAGTCCAGCCAGGGTAGTATTTATGGAATCTTCGGCCAGCAGGCATTTCTCAATGGGAATGATGTCATGGGAATGAAATCGATGAAAACCGACAACCCCGTGGCGGCCAACCTGCAGCCTGATACGCTGCCGATAGGCAAAGACCGCAGGAGAGGGGAGAGGAGCGGCCAGAAGATTGATCGATTCACGGACCGCCGGGTTATTTTGTCGGCTAAGAAGATCTTCGATAATCCCCTTTTTTATAGTCAGCTGGGTGTCATAATTGCAATGCTGTAAATCGCAACCCCCGCACTGGCCGTAATATTTACAGGGAGGCGGTATCCTCGCCGGATTTTCTGTAAGTATTTGCTGTACTGTACCAAAAAGATAGTTTTTTTTCGCTTGTTCTGTGTTTATTATAGCAGTTTCCTCCGGCAGCACCAGCCGGACGAGAGCAACCTGTCCTGTGGCAAGGCGGGCAAAACCGTAACCTCCGTTAATTATCTTTGCTATGTGGATTGTTTCAAGTGTCATGGTTCAATTATTTCTTAGTTTCTCTCCGGCAGAAAACAACATCCATGCAGTTGCAACGGATGGTACAGATGCAACGATTCAATTCTGAATTTTCATTCTTTCATAGTATACCATCTATGTTCTGTCGAACAGTATTCTTGTTTATGGCATTTCTGCTGTTTCTACCCGTGGCGGTAAGTGCTTCAGTTCACGTCGATGTTACGGTAAAAGGCATCGGTGAACCTCTCTATAAAAATGTCATGGCCCGTCTGGCCATAAACCTCCATAAAGGCAGCGAAAGGTTACAGCCGACGGCGATCAAACGATTGCATCGCCAGGCGGAAGCGGATATCCGCTCCGCCTTGGAACCCTTTGGCTATTATAATTCGGTTATCGTGAGCAAGCTGAAAAAAGATGGTGATAAATATTCTGCTCTGTATACGATAGACAAAGGACCACCGGTAATCGTCACCGACGTGGCAATCTTATTAGCTGGGTCCGGCAAGAATAATGCGCAGCTTGTCCAGGGTATTGCTGCATTTCCAGTCAAGAAAAAAGATATTCTTAATCAGGAATTGTATGAGCAGGGGAAAAAGAAACTGGTATACCTCGCTCGTGGGCAAGGTTTTCTCGATGCCGGTTTTACTAAACGGGTCCTGCGTATCAATCAACAAACCAATAGTGCTGCAGTCCATCTGGTCTTTGATAGTGGTCGTCAATACACCTTCGGTACTACAACCAGTACCCAAAATATTCTTGATCAGGACTTGCTGGATCGATATCGGCCATATAAGCAGGGGGATGCGTACAATCCGGCAAAAATTTTTGAATTGCAGTCAATTCTCTATCGCACGGATTATTTCAGTCGGGTAGAGGTGCAGGGACGGACTCGTCAGGCAATGGATTATCGTGTTCCCGTGGATATTCAACTGGAACCACCCGAACATCGAAATAGATATGTCTTGGGGGTAGGCTATGCCACCGATACCGGGATTAAGGGGAAAGTGGATTGGTCCAACAGGCTTTTTAATGCGCAAGGTCATAAAATCAGCAGTTCCCTGCAACTTTCGCAATTGGAAAACGCGGTATCGTTTCGCTACGAAATACCCCGCAGTGATCCCCGTTACAATAAACTGGTGAATAGTCTCGCCTATCAGGATAAGCAATGGGATGACACGAAGACTCAGCTGTTCACTGCTTCAGTTATCCATGAATATGCCGGACCGCGTTTTAACCTGGGCGGTGGCCTGGAACTGCGTGATGAAATCTATGACATAGGCAGCACCAGCGGGGACTCGACACTGTTGGTGCCCTCCCTCAAGGCCGGGATGGTGCTGGCCGATGATATTTTGTATACCAAAAACGGGCTGCAGGCATCGGTAGGTTTTCTGGGTGGTGTTGACGGCCTGGTCTCCGATGTTAATTTTTTGCAGGCCACGGTAAACGGTAAAGCCATTATCACACCGATCAAAGACTGGCGGCTTATTGGCAGAGGTTCACTTGGTGTCACGCTGGTCGATTCGATTAATTCGCTGCCGCCATCTTTACGTTTTTATACTGGTGGTGACACCACCGTCCGTGGCTATAGTTATAAGTCCATTGGCACGGAGGATTCTTCCGGTACGGTTATAGGTGGTCGCTATCTGGTGGTAGGGAGTATTGAACTCGAGCGTGTGGTCACCGAAAACTGGAGTTTCGCCTCTTTCTGGGATGTCGGAACGGCAACCGATGATCTGTCTCTTGATTTTAGCCAGGGTGTGGGAGCAGGTGTCCGGTTTCGTCTACCTTTTGGGCAGATACGCCTCGACCTCGCCTCGGCAATAACCGAAGACGGCTATCCTCTGCACGTTCACCTTACCGTAGGAGGTGATTTGTGATGAAACGCGCCTCGTTATTCCTGGCATCTGCTTTTATCCTGCTGGCGGCCTGTTTTGTGTTCCTTTTCGCCACAGAGACCGGTCTGCTTTCTATGCAAAAGGGTATCAATCGATTTGGCGCTGGCATTGTCGCCATTGGTCACGTCGAGGGAAAACTGCTTGGTGCCATGCACTTAAAGGATGTTCGGCTTTCGGGGACGGGCGCTGATATAGCTGTGCAACAGGTGGATGTGGCCTGGCGGCCTGCAGATCTGTTCAAGGCGGCGCTGGGTATTCGTAAAATTTTGGTGAGCGGGGTGACGATCGCCATCAAAGATGGCCCGGCAGATCAACCGGCAAGCGATACCGCCCGGCAGCCTGCGGATATTTTGTCTGATTTTGAGCTGCCTTTTCCCGTGGTTGTTGACCGCCTTGTGGTGAACAGGATGGCGGTCGTTGACAGTAAAGGGCAGAAACTGTTGCTGGTTGACAGTCTCACCGCTGCCCTTTCGGGCAATGCCGAGAGATTTACTGTCAACGAGTTTAACCTGCAGGGCCCGGAGATCGGGCTGGCGCTGCATGGTAACATCGAGATACAGAAAAACTGGCAGCTGGACTTGCTCGGTACCTGGCGTCTGGCCGGTTTTGGATTTTATCCGATGGCTGGCACCTTTTTAGCCGGTGGACTGCTCGAGGGGCCTCAGGTTGAGATAGGCATCCATAGTCCCGGCACCATTCGGGTCAAGGGTAATTTTGTTGATCTTCTGAGTCGGCCGAAGTGGACCGCAAGAGTTACAGCCAAAGATGTCGATCTGTCGACCCTCATTGAATATTGTCCCAAGATAGAACTGGCTGCGGTAACCGGAGAACTCACCGGTGATTTCGGCAGCTACCGGGGGCATGTCGAGGCCGAGGGAGCATGGGATGCCTTGACCGACCTGCATCTGGTCAGCGATATCGATGGCGACGGATGGGGCATCGATTTTCAATCCCTGCATATTTATGGCCAAGACCGCTCAGCTGAAGCAATGGGTGGAAAAATTTCCTGGCAGGATATTTTTTCCTGGGAAGGTCGTTTTCTGTTCCAGAACTTCGATCCTTCCGTTATAAACGGGGAGTTATCCGGGCAACTTAACGCCGAGCTGGTCAGTAAAGGAGACGTTAAAGAAAATGGCGTTGTCGCCTCTTTTGCAATTTCCCATCTTGATGGACTGCTGCACGATCATAAGGTTTCAGCAATCGGCAATGTTTTTCTCAGTGAAACCGAGGTCTACACTGATGGCCTGACGATTCGAAGTGGTGAGATGACCGGTGTTGCGCACGTTGAAAAAGCCTCGTTTTCATGGGCAGAACAACCGAGCTGGTCAGGGAAAATACGCTTAGATCACTTTGATCCTTCTCTCTTGTATGCCGAATTTCCAGGCAGCATTAATGGCGAATTTGAAGCAGAGAGCAAACTGGGTAAAAAAGGCCTGGAGGGTTCGCTCAAAATAAAAGAAATATCCGGCACGCTCAGAGGGAATAACCTTTCAGGGAAGGGGGAGATCGCTCTTTTCGGAGATACCCTCACGACACCAGGGCTCGTGTTGAAAAGCGGACCATCGCAGTTGCTGGTCAATGGTCGGGCGGGGGATCGCCTGGCCCTTGATTTTTCTTTTTCATCTCCTGATATTAGCACGCTCCTGCCGGAAGCAGAAGGCAGCATTTCCCTGCGGGGAAACCTGCAGGGGCAGCACAATTCACCACGGCTCGATGCAGAATTGCAGGGCAAGGGACTCAAATATCAGGACAATAGTTTTGGCCGGACGCAGGCAAAAATCAAGGCCGATTTCAGCGGTAAAGGGCAACTGACCGGTTCACTGGTCGGAGAAAAAATGTCTCTGGCCGGTATGACTATTGATAAAGGTGGTGTCGTACTGCAAGGGACGCTGGCGAATCATGCAATTGAGATCGATGGCGTCGGACCGCTTGGCAGGTTGTCAGGTAAAGTCCATGGAAGCTATCGCAATAAGTGGCAGGGTACCTTGTCTCATTTTCAGATTGAGACGCTTGATTATGGCAATTGGCGGCAGCAGGAGAACACGGCGCTTAGCGCCGATAGGCGAGGCGGTCTCCTTGAAAAAATTTGCCTTTCGGACGGAGAAAGCACAGTCTGTCTCGGAGGCGATGTGCGGCTGGACAAAGAGACGGCCTGGCAGGTGCATGGTGAACTTTCATCGCTGCCCCTGCAGTGGCTTAATCGACTCAAGTTGCTTGCGGTTCCGATCAGTGGCCAGCTCCATGCGGATCTTACGGCAAACGGCAATGCCCATGGTGTCCTTTCGGCCAGGGTGGACAGTCGTGTGCAGGCCGCTGATAGAGTGGAAAAAGTCAAAGAAAGTGAGCAGGCCCCCTTTTATTTTTCCGGTTCCGTACTGTCTCTTACCTTACGTGATTCGCTTGTGCAGGCACATGCGAATATCCGCCTGCGCAATGGCAGTCAGGTGGTTTTTAATGCCGATGCTGCTGGTGCGGGTAGCTTTGCAAGCCCATTAGGTTCTTTGCCTTTGCATGGAAGTATCGATTTGCGTCAGTTCGACCTGTCTTCTCTTGCTGCTTTTACCGGTTATGGCGTGGAGCCGTCAGGCCGGGTGAACAACTCGCTTACTCTCGCTGGGACCGTTGGGCAACCGCAGATTTACGGTGTAATAAGCGTTCAGGATGGGGGGATCGAACTGCCGTATCAGGGGATTACCTTGGGAAATGTCGTCGTATCGATAGAGGCCGGAGAAAGCTCGGCAAAGATCACCGGTACCGCAACATCTGGTTCCGGCACATTGGCAGCTGACGGTACGCTGCAGTATGGTCCGAAAGGAATTGAAGGTACGGTCAACATAAAGGGCAGCGATTTTCTTCTGGTGAATCTTCCAGAATACTTTATTCGGGTCAATCCCAATGTCAAGGTAACTTTCACTGCCGACAAAGGTGAGATACGTGGCACAATTGACCTTCCTTATGGACGGATAACGCCGGAACAGATGAATGACTCGATCAGTGCTTCTGAGGATGTTGTTTTGGTCAATGAAACCGCAGAAAGACAGGGTACAGGCTGGCCTGTTCACCTGAAAATCAAGGTCCGACTGGGTGATGATGTTCGCATTGACGGGTATGGGCTGGCCGGTAAGCTTGGCGGACAATTAATGGTCAATACCAGCCCCGATAATACCTTAGCCGGCAGAGGAGAGCTTGATCTTGTAGGTGGTACTTTTACCATTTACCGTCGATCTCTTAACATCGCAAGAGGGCGGATGCTGTTTACCGGTGGGCCTATCGATAATCCCGGCATTGACGTCAGGGCCCAGGTAAAAGTGGATGATGAGAAGGCCAGGGGGGCAGGATATACAGTGGGAGTGGATATCAGCGGGCTGGTACAGGACCTTAAGTACCATCTTTTTTCCGATCCCTATATGGCGGATACCGAGATCTTGTCAATGATGATGATTGGACATTCTCTGGCTGGCTCCACCGAATCCGAGGGGAGTGTTCTTGAGGCTGCCGCAGTGATGCTGGGGGTGAACGGCAGTGCCGGCTTTGTTAAGGAACTCGGAGACTTATTGTTTATCGATGATCTGCATCTTGAGGGGAGTAGCTCCAGGGAAAATGTATCGCTGGTTGTTGGAAAAAGTCTCACCAAGGACCTCTATATTGGCTATGACCTGAATATGTTCAGCCAAGTCGGGCAATTTAGGGTTCGATACGATTTGACTCGGGGATTTTCGGTGGAGACAAGAAGCTCTTCAGAGTCGACAGGAACAGACCTGCTCTACTCCTTTGAACGGTGATGGCGTCGTAAAAAAGCCCGATCTCCTTCGTTGTAGTGTTTTTGGCTGGTTCCCGACATACTATCTGTATAGACGAGAACCAGCCAAAAACACTACGCCTCGTATATCAAGCTTTTTCATGCGCCATCTCTCTGGATTATTTTAATTTTTTACAGATTGTCTCTGTCAGCTGCATTGCATAAAAGAGGTTCCGGGCGACGGTTGAGGCGGGATTTTTATTTTAAGGTCTCAAAGCGGTTCTCTTGAAGATTTTTCCGGACATTATCGGCCGGAAAGATCTTGCCGTTCATAGCGATATAGACCCCCGGTGCCAGCGATTGGACGGCACCGAGAGCACAGCCTATATTAAAAACTGCATCGCTGGTTTTAAAAAGAGCTGGTTCCAGGGCCCCCGTGAGAACGATGGTCTTGTTACCTTCTGCTGACAGTTGTAATGCTGTTTCCACCATTGTGTCGGTTCCGTGGGTGATGACAATCCGGTTGCATGGATCTCCCGCTACTGTTGCGGCAATCAAGGCACGATCCTCCTCGGTTAGGTCGAGGCTGTCTTTGCGCATCAGCGCGTTGATCCTGTAGCTGATGGCAAGGTTCAGCTCTAACAGTACCTTTTCAATATTCGGCGGTCCGACCTCATATTCACTCTTGGCGTCGAAATAGACCTTGTCGATAGTTCCGCCAACGGTGATTATTGAAATCTCGTGCATTATAAATATGTCTCCAGCAACATGTGGTGATTTTGTGGACAGGGAAAAGACTTCAATTGTATATGTACCAATAATCCCAGCTTTTTGCCTTGCTTTTCAAGGGAGATCGTTACATATAATGATGGGTTGTGGCTGCAGAACAAACAATTTATTTGCATTGGTGCGTGTGTGGAGGGGTGGTGAAAAAAAATCTGGTGACAATTCTGGTGGTAGATGACGATCAGGTGCATCGCTATATGCTCTGTTCTCTCTTAAAAGAATGGGGGTGGCGCTGTGTCGAGGCTGATGACGGCGCCACCGCGGTAGCGGCTGTGGACAAGAATACCTATGATGCAGTCTTAATGGATGTGCGAATGGCCCGAATGGATGGTCGTGAAGCATTTGCTCGAATTCATGCCCGCTATCCCAGCCTGCCGGTGATTATCATGACTGCATATTCTTCAGTTGATGCAGCAGTTGAGGTTATTCAACAGGGGGCGCATGACTATCTTACCAAGCCGCTTGATTTTGACCGTCTGCGTCTGGCCTTGTTGCGGGCGGTCGACCACCACCAGGTAGTGAGCAGCAAACAGCTGATAGAACCTGGCGGCCTGAAACTGCAGACGATGATCATCGGCACCTCTCCGCCAATGGTCGAATTGCTGGAGATGGTAAGTTATGTGGCCCCCACCGAGGCCACGGTGCTTATTTATGGTGAGTCTGGAACCGGTAAGGAGCTGGTCGCAGAGGCCTTGCATAACAACAGCGAGCGTTCCAAGCAGCCTTTTATCAAGGTAAACTGTGCCGCTCTTGCCGAAGGGTTGCTGGAGTCCGAGCTCTTCGGTCATGAAAGGGGGGCTTTTACCGGGGCGGAAAAACAGCGGGAGGGCAAGTTTGTCCAGGCGGATGGAGGGACCCTGTTTCTCGATGAGATCGGTGACACTTCCCAGGCGATGCAGGTTAAATTGCTGCGGGTACTTCAAGAGCAGGAGCTGCAGCGGGTGGGCGGTGAAGAGACGATCCATGTGGATGTTCGCATTATTGCCGCCACCAACAAAAACCTGGAAGAAGAGGTCGCACAAAATAATTTCCGCGAGGATCTCTATTATAGATTGAACGTGGTCATGCTGACTGTCCCGCCGCTTAGAGAGAGGGGGGAGGATATTCCCCAGCTTGTTGAACATTTTGCCCGCAAGTTTGCCGAGAAAAATCGGCGAGTACTCGATAAGATAACCGACGAATGTATGGAACTGCTCTCACAGTATAGCTGGCCCGGCAACGTCAGAGAACTGGAAAATGCCATTGAACGGGGGATTATTCTTATGCGGGGAACGGAACTGACGGAAAAAAGTCTGCCCCTGCCGATCCAGAATCAAGCCATAAAGCATGGCACTGTAGATACAACCGAACCTGTATCCCTTTTTGATGCTGAAAAACAGCTCATCCTCAAAACGCTTAGCGATACAGGGGGTAATAAGAGTGAGGCTTCAAGAAGATTGGGGATCACTCGTAAAACGCTGCAGAGCAAGTTGAACCGCTACGAGAACCAATAGCCCGGTGTGCGGCAGCCGATGGTTGTTTTTCCATTCGATGGTGAGTTCTTCGTTCTTGTTCAACCCTCTTTGTATCTCATTTTACCGACTTTCCCCCGGTTCTCCCCGCGTTTGCTATTAATGGCTGAGGCTTACTTGACAATGAAAAAGCAGCTCCTTATTGTTGGACAAGTTTGAATTTGGGGTAGCTGACGTCATCTATCCCCGGTAAGTGGGAAGAACGCCGGGGCTCTTTTTGGTACCCCCTTGAGGGGTGTTAGTACCTTACAAATTGTTTTCTAAAAAACAATTTGTAAGGTACTAAACCGACAGGCAGCACAACAATGGTAATTTGTAGAAAGAAGGGAGGATTGGGTGAGCCAGGAAAAAGTAAATGCAGAGCCTTTAGATAACTCTGATGTTGAGGCCGATTTTGCAAGCGGTCCTCCCCCCCGGGAAACCAGGGAAGGAGAAGACATGGAGGATGACTTGGAACGTGATATAGAAAAAGAGCTTGCTGATGCCCAGAAGGAAGTAGCAGATCTTCGCGATAGAATGCTGCGGGCGGCTGCGGAAAATGAGAATTTTAAGAAGCGGGTAGACCGCGAGCGGCAAATGAGCCTGAAGTACGCCGGGGAGACAATCTTTAGAGAGATACTGCCTGTGGTTGATAATTTGCAAAGAGCTGTAGACCAGGGGATAACAGAAGGTGCCCCTGCAGAGCAGAATCTTGCGGCCCTGTTGGAGGGGGTCCAACTGACGCTGAAAAGTCTCATCGCCACGCTGGAAAAATTTGAAGTAAAGCCCATCGACAGTGTTGGTAAGCCGTTTGACCCCACACACCAGGAAGCCTTGACCATGGCTGAGAGTGACAGCGTCCCGGCTAATCATGTCGTTATCGAATTTGAAAAGGGATACAACTACAAGGACAAGCTGTTGCGAGCTGCCAAGGTTGTTGTCTCTTCAGGAAAAAAAGATGATAAATCTAACGGATAAAAAAAAATACTGAGCAATGCCGAAAACTGTGCCAATCTCTTGACAAAAAGAGGAAGATGACCACTTTAGAAGTGGTTGACACGACAAGAGGTTGCCACTGTCACAAGTAGAGCAATCAGCATAACATTTTAGGAATGATAGGCGGATACAATATCCGCCGAGAATGATTTAAGGAGAGAAAAGATGGGTAAGATTATTGGAATTGACCTCGGTACCACCAATTCATGTGTGGCAATAATGGAAGGGGGCGAACCGAAGGTGATTGCCAACGTTGAAGGAAATAGAACAACTCCCTCGATTGTTGCCTTCACGGACAATGCAGAGAGACTCGTGGGCCAGGTTGCCAAGCGTCAGGCTGTAACCAATCCAACACGGACGCTGTATGCGATAAAACGTCTTATCGGCCGAAAGTTCACCGATGCCGAAGTGAAACGTTCGATTGAGGTCAGTCCATTTAAAATTGTCGAGGGCAGCAATGGCAGTGTCTCGGTTGATGTAGATGATAAGGTGTATCGTCCAGCAGAAATTTCAGCGATGATTCTCACCAAAATGAAGCAGACAGCAGAAGAGTATCTGGGTGAGGAAGTAACCGACGCCGTTGTCACGGTGCCTGCATACTTTAACGATTCCCAGCGTCAGGCAACTAAAGATGCCGGGAAAATTGCCGGACTCAATGTTTTGCGAATCATCAACGAGCCAACTGCGGCATCACTTGCCTACGGCTTAGATAAGAAAGGTGAGGAAAAGATTGCGGTTTTCGATCTTGGCGGCGGAACATTCGATGTTTCCGTACTAGAAATTGGTGACGGTGTTTTTGAAGTAAAATCGACTAATGGCGATACCTTTCTAGGTGGAGAAGATTTTGACATGAGAATTGTCAACTGGCTGGCCGATGAATTCAAACGTCAGCAGGGCATTGATCTCAGGTCCGACAAAATGGCTCTGCAGCGTCTGAAAGAAGAAGCAGAAAAAGCAAAGATGGAGCTCTCGACGACAAAAGAGACCGACATTAATCTGCCGTTTATTACCGCAGATGCCTCCGGTCCCAAACATCTCAATTTAAAACTGAGCAGAGCCAAACTTGAGAGCTTGGTTGACGACCTGATTGAGCGCACTGTTGGTCCCTGTATAACGGCGATAAAAGATGCCGGGCTCAAAGCTTCTGATATTGATGAAGTAATTCTCGTCGGTGGTATGACACGTATGCCCAAAGTGCAGGAAAAGGTCAAAGAAATTTTTGGCAGAGAACCGCACAAAGGTGTCAATCCCGATGAGGTTGTGGCCATTGGTGCAGCAATCCAGGGTGGTGTACTGGGAGGCGATGTAAAAGACGTCCTGCTACTTGATGTTACGCCGCTCTCTCTGGGCATTGAAACTCTCGGTGGGGTGACCACTAAATTGATCGAGAAGAATACTACGGTTCCGACCAAAAAGAGCCAGATTTTCTCCACAGCTGCTGACAACCAGCCAGCAGTTTCCATTCACGTGCTGCAGGGTGAGCGAGGAATGGCTCAGGATAATAAGACCATTGGTCGTTTTGAACTGACTGATATTCCGATGGCTCCACGTGGGGTACCTCAGATTGAGGTTACCTTCGATCTTGATGCCAACGGTATACTCAGTGTGTCGGCGAAAGATCTTGGAACCAGCAAAGAGCAATCTATTAAAATCACTGCCTCTTCTGGTCTGACCAAAGAAGAGATAGAGAAAATGACCAAGGATGCTGAACTCCATGCGGATGAAGACAAGAAGCGCAAGGAGCTGGTCGAAACCCGTAACTCTGCAGATGCTCTTGTTCATGCCACGGAGAAAAGCCTGAAAGATCTTGGTGATAAGGTTGATGCGGAAACGAAAGCCAGTGTCGAAAAAGAGATGGAAAACGTCAAGAAGGTAAAAGATGGCGATGATCTTGAAGCTATTAAAGCGGCGGTTGAAGCCCTGACTCAGGCATCCCATAAGCTAGCAGAGCTGATGTATGCGCAGGCAGCCAAGGAAAATCCTGATGCGGCAAAAGATGCAGACAGCGGCAGTAAACCAAAAAAAGACGACGATGACGATGTTGTCGACGCCGATTTTGAAGAGGTGAAGTAACTCTCAGATTGCTGCACATGCTCTGTAGGTGAAAGGGAGGGGAGAACGAGTAATTCTCTTCTCCCTTTTTTTTATTTTTTACGTTATTGTATGCGGCTTACAGGTTACTTATTGGATTTTTATTAAATTATTTTACTTTATACTCTATACATAGTCATGAAAATATTATCAGGTATTCAACCTTCCGGTCAGCTGCATATCGGCAATTACTTCGGTATGATGCAGACCATGATCTCTCATATGGAGAGCGATGATCTCTATGTGTTTATCGTCGACCTTCATGCCCTTACTTCCGTAAATGACCCGGCCAGACTTGCTACCGGGACCCTGGAAGCGGCAGCCGATTTTCTGGCGCTGGGGCTTGATCCAGATAAGTGCACCTTCTGGGTGCAATCCGATGTGCCCGAGGTGTGTGAACTGACCTGGGTACTGTCAACTTTGGCCCCGATGGGTCTGATTGAGCGTTGTCACTCGTATAAAGATAAGGTGGCCAAAGGAATTGTACCGAGTCACGGACTTTTTTCCTATCCGGTATTGATGGCTGCTGATATTCTTTTGTATCAGGCAGACCAGGTCCCTGTTGGTAAAGACCAGAAACAACATCTGGAAGTAGCCAGAGATCTGGCTATTAAATTTAATAACCAATACGGTGAAACCTTTGTCGTGCCGGAGCCTGGCATCAGCGACACGATGGCGACAGTTCCAGGCCTTGACGGACAGAAAATGTCTAAATCCTATGGCAACACCATTCCTATTTTTATGGAGGGCAAGGAGCTGAAAAAAAGGATTATGGCCATCGAGACGGACGCAATTGCCGTTGAGGACCCGAAAAACCCTGATACCTGTAATTTGTACAAGATAATGCAGCTTTTTGCGACACCTGAGCGAATGCATGAGATACATGATCTTTATGTCAACGGTGGTGCTGCGTATGGTTATCTAAAACTTGAACTGCTGGATCTACTCAACGACACATTCGGTAAGGCAAGAGAGAAAAAACAGCGCTATCTGTCGGACCCTACAATGCTGAGGGAGATTCTTGCCAGAGGTGCTGAAAAAGCCCGCGCGAAAGCCGTTGTGACTCTTGATCTGGTACGCAGCCGGGTAGGCCTTAAATATTGAGGGAGTGCATATGAGCTATGGCATAACTCGTGAAGAGGGGCTGGAACTCCTTCACACGCACTTGAAAAATCAGAATCTTATCAACCATTCACTTGCAGCAGAGGCGGTTTTACGCGCCATGGCTGAGCGGATTGGGGAAGACCGGGAGAAGTGGGGATTGGCCGGGCTGCTCCATGATCTGGATAGTGAATCGCAACCGGATCTTGCTACCCATACGTCAGAAGCGGTGGCGATTTTAGCAGACAAAGGAGTTAACCCGGATATAATTGAGGCAATTAAGCTCCACAATCTCACCGCCTGGCCAGGTGAACACCGCACTACCGTTTTTCATCACGCCCTTGCCGCAGGGGAGACTATAACCGGATTAATCATTGCATCGGCTCTTGTTAACCCGGCCAGGAAATTAGCTGCGGTAAAAGCTAAATCTGTGAAAAAGCGCTATAAAGAAAAGGCCTTTGCCCGCGGGGCTGACCGCGAGATCATTGCCGAGTGCGAACAGGTCGGGATTCCGCTGGCCGATTTTTGTGAATTAAGTCTTCTTGCTATGCAGGCTATTGCGGATGAGATTGGTTTGTAACTTTATGTTTATAAAAAGAAAAGGGGTTGTGGAATATACTTTTTTCCATTAACCCCTTTTTTTATCTCTACCCTGCTTACTTAAATTTCACCAGTTCAACATCAAAAACCATGGTCGCATTTGGTGGGATCGGGCCGCGTCCCGAGGGACCATACCCAAGGTTGGGCGGAATGATCAGAACGCGTTTCTCGCCTTTTTTCATACCGAGCAATGCCTCGTCCCAACCTTTGATGACCTGCCCTGCGCCAACGGGGAAATCGATGGGCTGTTTGCGGTCATAGGAGCTGTCAAATTTTTTACCGTTGAGCAGTTTCCCCGTATAATGGACGGTGACGACTGCGCCTTTTTTCGGGCTTTCACCTTCGCCTTCTTCAACGACCACATATTTCAGGCCGGAAGGAGTCGTTACGGCTTTGGGCCATTGTTTTTTTATAAGGTCCTGCTCTTCCTCCATAGCCGCCAGCTCTTTCTCCCGTGTACCTTTGTCGACATTGGTCAAGAGGGCATCGAAGGCTTTCTGGTCACTCTGGAACGCTTCGGCAGCAGCGCCGACCCGGATAATTTCCACGGAGTTGAGATCGTCGTTTCCTGCAATTTTATTGACGACGTCCATGCCCGAGACAACATGTCCAAAGACCGTATGTTTGCCGTCCAGCCAGGGTGTCGCTACATGGGTAATGAAAAACTGGCTGCCGTTTGTGCCCGGTCCTGCATTGGCCATAGACAGTATTCCCGGACCGGAATGGGTCAGCTTCGGGTCAATCTCATCAGGGAAGGTGTAGCCAGGGCCGCCGGTTCCGGTGCCGAGTGGACAGCCGCCCTGGATCATAAAGTCGGGGATGACCCGATGAAATTTCAGGCCGTCGTAAAATTTGTCGCCTTTGGCCTTGGCGCCACCACCGAGATCTTTTGTTCCTTCGGCAAGACCAACGAAGTTGGTCACGGTGAGGGGCGTTTTTTCAAATTCGAGCTTGCAGAGGATTTCTCCCTTAGAGGTGTCAAATTTTGCGTAAAGACCGTCTTTGAGCTTTGTTGTTGCCATTCCATTCTCTCCAGATAAAAGTATAAAAGTAAAAATAAGTACAAACAGGCTGCATACTTTATGCATGGATTCTCCTTTTGCAAAGTTTTAAGAGAAAAACAGTACCATTTTGGGGTAGTAAGTATCAGTATCCTCCAACAGATTCGTTGAGAAGCCGGTATGTCACCAGGGAACTGGCGGGCAGAACATTGTCCACCAGTATAACGGATGAATACCACGGATTACAATGACTGATCAGCACCCGGTGGATTAAGGGTGTGGTTGCCCCGTTGGAGGGACGGTCAGTACTACGTGTAAGAGAAGTCTCCGGTCCTGGCCGTCTTCTGATCTCATAATACTGACATCGATAGTTTGCCCCACACTCGCGCCAAGCATGGCGATGCGCAGATCGGCCATGTCGGAAACAGAAAAGCCATTGACTTTTGTCACAATATCGCCCTCAAGAAGGCCTGCAGCGGCAGCCTTGCCGTGGGGGCTGAGTTGGCTGATTTTAAGAAAGCTCTGCTTGTTTTCTACCTTTTCATCGATCACGATACCGATCTTTGGTGCTTCAGAAAGCTCTGCCGGTGCAGCAAAAAAATAATAGTCAGCCACCCGGGCCAGGTTATTTGGTGCGTTATCTTCGGAGATATTGATAACCGAGGCCTGCTTTACGGAAATCCTTCGCGCTACCCGCGGAGGGATGCCGGAGTCCTTGCGGGTATGCTGCGTACCTGCCAGCACCACCATCTGGTAATCGGGATGGCTGGTTAGAAAGGTGGTGATATTTTCCGCCATGGTCTCATCCCACAGGCCCTGGGCTTGAATAAAGCCGCTTGTTGCACCACTGCCGTGGCCGCCCTGCACATGGACACCATACATCAGCGAAAGTCGCTCACTGTAACCCGGCATGTCCAGATCCCGGTCTCTGGGCAGCGAGTCCTGTACCTCTTTGGTCAGCTTGTCGGTTCCGCCTGAACGAAAGACATCGGATACAATAGTGCGATCAAGATTGAGGCCGATGACCGGCAACTGATTTTCTCTGGCGAAATGCAGGATATTCTGAAAAAAACGGTAGTCAAATCGCCAGACATTGTAGTAATCAGATTCCTTTAAAAAGGTTCGTTCATCAATCTCCTTGTTACCTGACGTGTATCTGTCAAGCGCCTGCTGTGATGAAGTAGGGAACATCTCCATGCCGATAGCCAGGCGGGGATTTTTTTTATGCAGAGCTTCGATAATGCGTAATTGTAACAGGTGGTCGGCAAGTGAGGTGTGAGTTTCTCCCACATAGACCACCCGGGCATCGGAAAGACTGGTAACGAGCTCGGTAAAAGGAGACAATGCCGAGGTCGCTCCACCGGCGGGGAGTTCTTCCAAAACGAAGTGGAGACCGGAACTGGTCGGTTGTATTCTCTTTACCACATTACGGCCGTCTTTGAACTCCAGGTAGGAGTATTTTCCATAGTGGCTGAGTCGCCTCGCGACAGCCATACTTTGGTCATTGCCACTACTTGAAAGCAGTACGGCAACATGCTTGCTGTTGAGCGGATTGCGACGGACATCGAGGGTAAAACCTTCTTCGGGATGCTTCGGCAGGGCGAAAAGGGTCCTGCTTGGAGCCTGATCGAGTCCAAGAAAGAGCAGATCATTGTTGCTCAGTTCCAGGTTGCTGACCTGGGCAGCAGTTTTAATTGTCGGGTTCTTTTCCGTGAGTGTGTCAAGCAGCGGTTGATAAAGTCCCCGATCGCTCTCTTTACCAAGAATGACCAGTGCTTTTTCGGACCCCATAAAACGCGACCAGACAGCAGGCAGCTCCTCGTCTGTTAGTTGCCTGAGAAATGTATAGTCCGGATCAATGGTAAACTCTAAAGGCGCCTGCTCAAGAGGAATGGAAAGACGAGTTTTCTGCTCGGTTATCCGGCTGATGCGAGTGAAGGTCGAGGTCATGGTTTTAATGCGGAGAGGCACAACCAGAGAATATGGTTTTTCCTGGAGCTGGAGCAAATCAAAAGAGAGAGTGGTACCGCCGTTGGCATCTTCTGTTCTGATGTCTTCTACAGCCAAGGCCGGAATATCGTTTCTTTTTAACCTTTCTGAAAAGAAATCTGTGAGATTTATGCCGGAGGCAGTTGCAAAGCTTTTTTGTATATCTTCCCAGCTTGCCTGTCGGCCAATGTTGTCGGCATAAAAACGCTGCAGGCCTTGGTTAAATGACTGGCGGCCGATTTTTTCCCGCAGCTCATAAAAAAGCAAGGCTCCCCGGTCGTAGCCGACTGCTCGTCGTGCTTCCGCCATTGGCTGGTTATGGCTCGCAGAGGTGAAAGCGGCCAGCGGGATAGTCGATTCCTTGTGCACATAACTGAGGTATCTGGTAATACTCTCCAGTCGATTGGCAACACCTTCTCCTTTTTTCTCCCGGAAAGCATGGTCAGCCAGAAAAGAGGTCAGTCCTTCACACCAGTTCCCTTTGCTGTAATCGACCTCCACAGCGTTGCCGAACCAGGAGTGGACAATCTCGTGGCCAAGAGAGGTGTCTTTGATAAAAGGGAGGCGCAGGACCATCTGGCCGAGCAGGGTGAAAGTCGGCATTCCGTAGCCGGTGGGGAGGCGGTTGGCGACGATGACGTAATGATTATAGGGATAGGGGCCAATCTCCTGCTCATACTGGCGCAGGTAGTCGGTGGCTGCCTGCAGATACTCCCTGGCAAGGTCTTGATCTTCTTTGAAAAACATCGAGTAGACCATGAGACCCTTGCGAACCCGTTGTTTGCTAAGAGTATATGGGCCGGCGTTGAAGTGAATAGCGGTTACCGGCCTCGAAAAGACGGCACTGACCGTGTTGCCTTGTTGTGCCAGCGGATAGCTGTCAGCTTCCATGATCGCTGAAAAATTGTCGGGTATCGTGGCGGTGACATGGAATTGCATCGGTTGTGATGGGACAGGATGCCAGTTGGTGGTAAGAGAAATTCCTTGCGGACTGATCAGGTTGTCAAAACCATTTTTAATGGTTTTAGTATAGGAGATATAGAGGGTCCGGCCTTTGTTTACTGCGGCAAGATGCAGCTCATCCCGGAACGGCAGGAGTGTATATTCGTTGCCGCTTTCATCTTGCAGTAAGGTCCCGGTGATCTCAAGACCGGCCACAAAAAGATTGATTTTCTGGCCTGCTTCAACGGTAATTCTGGCTGTCCCGATCAGGCGCCCTTCCTCAGGGACAAAGGATAATGACAGCTCATAGTTGCTCTGGTGCGATCCTGCTGCCCCTGCAACCGTGTTAGAATAACTGCAAGAGATGAAAATGAGGGTGAGGAAGAGGGCCGTAGTTGGGAAGTGATGCGTACAATAAGTCATTTGCGCTATCTCATAATAAATGAATATGCTGTGTGATGATCTCGTGAAAATCTGAGTTCGGAGATGGCTCAGTAAAAAGTTTCATCTGCTCTGTGTCGTCTTTCGCCCGGGGAAGTGCCCTTGGGAAACAATTGTTTAATCATTGCGATGTTCTCTAGTATTATGAAATGATAGAATAATCTTATGAATAGTATATGAAACATTTTGCTTTGCCATCGTATAAAGTAATATCGAAAATCACATTCTGCTCAAAATCTTTGCACTCTCACAATCACTGCAAGGTATTACAAGTGAACACTATACATCAACCGATCAAATTAGTCGGCATCAATGCCCGCTTTACCCATTCCTGCCTGGCGCTTTTTTATGTCCGAAATGAGCTGGAAAAGAACTGTCCCGATGTCGCCATTGAACTGCTCCAGTTTACCATCAATGACAATTACTATGAAATGCTGCTCCGTTTGAGCCAGGGTGATCCACGGTATATCTTTTTTTCGGCGGCAATCTGGAACAGCAGCCTGATCGAGAAATTAACTCTTGATCTGCGTCTGTGCCTGCCTGCCTGCCGAGTGGTGATCGGCGGACCGCAGGCCTCGGTGCTTGGTGACCGGTTCAACGGTTTAGAACAGTCTGGTCAGGATAGCTGTACGGTAGTGCTGGGCGAGATCGAAGCGGTTGGGCAGAAATTCTACCGTGACCTACAGGCTGGTTGTATGCGATCCCGATATGAAGGGTCTTTCTTTTCCATGAAAGACCTCTCTTTTGCATATCCCTATCGGCCGTCCGATTTTACCGAACATCTGCTCAATAAGCATATCTATTATGAAAGCAGCAAGGGCTGTCCTTTTGGCTGCACTTATTGTCTTTCCGCTGCGGAAAAGGGTTTATACCATAAAGAATTAGCGACAGTGAAAAGCGAGCTGATCGATATTCTCAGCCACCAGCCCAAAGTGGTTCGATTTATTGACCGGACCTTTAACGATGTTCCGGCCAGGGCCCTTGCCATATGGCAGTTTCTCGCAGCCGAGGCGGGTGAAACGCTCTTTCATTTTGAAATGGCTCCTGATCGGTTCACTGAAGAGATGTACGATTTCCTGGCGACACTCGCACCGGGTCGCTTTCAGTTTGAGCTTGGTATTCAGTCTACTAATGAAAGAACTTTAACGGCCGTTCACAGGCGAGTTGATCCGGCTTACGCACATCGGACTGTAAATCGGCTGGCCGGTCTTGGTACCATTCATCTCCACGTCGACCTCATTCTTGGCCTGCCCTATGAGACGCACGAAAGCTTTATGGCCTCTTTCAGAGACGTATTTGCTATGGGTGCGCATTACATCCAGATGGGACTGTTGAAAATCCTGCCGGATACGCCCATTTGTCAAGATGTTGAGGAGGCTGGGTATTTATTCTGTCATGAACCGCCGTATGCCATCTTGCAGACCAACTGGATAGATCATGCAACCATGAGCGAACTGTACTGGTTTTCTGAGCTTGTTGAAAAATTTCATAACAATCGATACTTTGGCTCTTTTTGGGGATACTTGCGCCGGCGGCAGGAAGATATTGGGGTTTTGTTTAAAGAAATCCTGGCCATTTGTCAAAGAAGTGGTTTTTTTCAGCTGGCTGCGACCCAGGAGTTAATGTGCAGAAAACTGGTCGAGATTGCAGCGAAGCGCGAGGACAAGGAGTTGATCCTCGAGCTGCTGCGCTACGACTGGCTTCGTTGTGGCTTTCGCTTTCTACCCGATTGTCTGCTGGTCGATGGGAGCACTGAGCAGCCGGAACAGACGAAATCCATTCTCTATAAGAGCTTGCCTGCGGAAATGGATGGCATATACCGTAAAAATAATCGCAACCAGTTTTTCCGGAAATCGTATTTTTTACGGATTTCGCAGCAAATGCTGTGGGAAATTGGTATGAAGGCGGATTCCAGCAACCCATGCCTGTGTATACTGCCGGAGCGGGAAATATCCTTGTATAAATTTAATAAAGTTCTGATATTTTTTGATAAATAAAGAAATTGTGGAAAAAAGTTGATCTTCGCGCAGGCCGTTTATATAGTGGACAACTGTTTTCGTTGCAACCAATGCAGAAAGCGAAAAAACAATAAAAAGAGACAGGGAGAGTTTGATGCCGGTGTATAGAATAAAAAAAATTAACAATATTGCCAAGCAGGGTTTGAAACTGTTCACCGACAAATTTACGGTTTCCGCAGATGAACAAGCCCCTGATGGTATTATACTTCGAAGTTCTCCCTTAAATGTCGACGACTATCCGACCCTTTTGGTGGTTGCCCGGGCCGGAGCTGGAACCAACAATGTCAACGTTGAGCGTGCCACTGAAAGAGGCATCTGTGTCCTCAATACTCCAGGAGCGAATGCTAATGCCGTAGTAGATCTAGTTTTCCCAATGATTGGAGTGTGGAAGAGAAATATTTATCGAGGTATCGAATTTTGTAAATCCCTCGCAGCGATTGCCCCAGATAAGGTCGGTAAACAGGTCGAGGCTCGAAAGGCTGCTTTTAAAGGCGAAGAAATCGCCGGAAAAACGCTGGCAGTCGTAGGGCTCGGGCAGATTGGTGTTCGCCTGGCCAACGGCGGGGTCTTTCGACACATGAAGGTAAAGGGGTTTGACCCTGCTCCATCTCTTGCCAATATTCATCAGCTTTCTCCTGAAGTCCGGGTTTGTCGCAATCTTGGTGATGCAGTCGGAGATGCAGATATAGTAAGTCTGCATCTGCCCCTCATTGACCAAACCCGGAGCCTGGTCAATGCCGAGTTTATTGCCAGAATGAAGAAGGGGGCCATACTGATAAATTATTCCAGGGGACCCATTGTCGATGAAGAAGCTGTCATTGAGGCCCTGGACAACGGTTACCTGGAGGCCTATCTCTGCGATTTTCCGAGTCCAGCGCTGGTGAAACATGACAAAGTGCTGACAACGCCGCACCTGGGGGCGTCGACTTCAGAATCGGAAGAAAATTGCTCACTGATGGCGGTTAAAGAGATCTCCAACTATTTGAAATACGGTAACGTCACACATAGCGTAAATTTCCCCAATATCGAATCAACACCAAGTGACAAGGTGCACTCGAGGTTGATTGTCATCAACCGGGACGTTCCAGGAATGATCGCCTTTGTGTCAAATATCTTTGGCAACAACGAGGTTAATATCACCAGTTATTTGAACCAGTCCAACGGCAAGGTTGGCTATAATATTATCGATGTAGAGTCGGTGATTCCCTCTGTAATCCTTGAGCAAATTATGAAAAATTCGGATGTTATCCGTACTCGCGTTATCTCTTTCAAATAAGAGTATAAAGAGCGATGTAAAACAGTTTAAAAAATTAGATAGGCTATTGTCCCGATATCACAGAGAAGAATGTCGGGATCGGTATTTTGAGAATAATAAGAGTATAAAAAACTGTACAAAAGAGGGTTGTTGCTCTCTCGTTTTTTTCGTTACAATTGGTTATAACGCCCTGAATGAAGGGGTTTAAGACATTTAATGGAAAGTGGCATATGATATGCAATAGATATTATGCTTTATCTCTTCTCTCTTTTCTCCTGGAAAAACCGGACTCCCCTGCTAGGGTCCGGTTTTTCTGTTTTACGCTTCCCGTTCCCGTTCTCGTTCGGGCATATCAATCCGCAAATCCATGAATGAAGTCTTCCATCAAGTGCTCTTGCAGAGGTGTACCTCCTACAACCACTCCGCCATAGCTGCATGCATTGACGAGATAGGACCTCATCTTTTTCTGTCTGGATCACTCCACGGTAAAATTGTGCTTCTTAAGCCAAATCTTATCAGTAGTAGCGGTCCTGCACTTGCATGTACCAACGGCCGTTTTATTGCCGGTGTTGCTGGATGGCTTCTTGCTCAGGGTGCCCGAGTGCTTGTCGGCGATTCACCAGCCTTTGGCTCCGCTCAAAAAGTTTGTCGCACCTTTGGTATCGCCGAGGCTCTGAAGGATTATGATGTTAAATTGATCGATTTTACCACTCCGGTCAAGAGACGACTTGCCGGTGGTGTGACTGTGTCAATAGCTCGTGAGGCGCTTGAATGTGATATTTTTGTAGGGCTTCCTAAAATAAAGGCACATAATCAAATGCTGGTGACTCTGGCCGTCAAAAACGTATTTGGCATTGTAAAAGGCGTAAACAAGGCTATGCTGCATATGGTTCATGGCAGTAGCCATGCTGAATTCGCCGGAATCATTCTTGATCTTCTCGCGCTTTTGCCGTACCAGCTGCATGTGGCGGATGGAATAGAGGTTATGCACCGCTCCGGTCCGCTTGACGGTAGTCCTTTGACCCTGGGGTGCATAGCTGCGGCGCGTTGCCCGGTAGCTCTCGACACCGCACTGCTCAAGATGCTGGAACTTGATGAGACCAGAAGCCCCCTCTGGCAGGCTGCGGCGATGAGAGGTCATAGTGGCAGCACCGCAGCCTATCATAGCTATCCGCTTCTTTGGCCGCGGGATTTTCATGGTTCAGGGTTTTTGCCCCCTGATACACTGCAGGGTATCCGGTTTAATCCTTGGCGATTTTTACGAGGATTAGTAAAGAGAGTGGCTCTAAAAATTGTCGGCTGAGTACCAATTATGATACCCCCTATAAACTTGAAATCAGCCGTGATTCATTTTAATACTCGCTTGCAAAGTACTAAAATAAACGAAAGGATTACTGAAAATGTATAATTTGCAGGGGAAAATAGCTCTTATTACTGGGGGATCCCGGGGGATTGGCCGGGCTATTGGCATTCGATTGGCCGAACAGGGTGCAGATGTTATAGTGAATTATGTTCGTCATAAAAGGGATGCTGAAGAAACGGCGGCAGAGGTAGAAAAAATCGGCCGAAAATGTCTTTTAGTGAAAGCTAACGTCGCAGATAATGGCGATGTGGAAAAGATGTTTGCCGCTATTGTTGAAAAATTTGGTCATTTGGATATCCTGGTGAGTAATGCCGCTTCAGGTGTTTTAAAACCTGCCCTTGAGTTGACGGAGCGTCACTGGAACTGGGCAATGGAGATTAACGCGCGAGCCCTGCTGACGCTGGTACAGCAAGGACTGCCCCTGATGAAACGAGGCAGCCGAATTATGGCCGTCTCAAGCCTTGGGGCGGTTCGAGCCATTGAGAATTATACCACGGTAGGCGCATCAAAGGCGGCGCTGGAATCGCTTGTTCGGCATCTGGCGGTGGAGCTTGGCCCTCAGGGGATCAATGTCAACACTATTAGTGCCGGTGTTGTTGATACCGATGCGCTCAAACATTTTCCCAATCGGGATGAGATCCTCAGCACGGCAAAAGCCCGGACTCCTTTAGGACGTTTAACTACTCCACAGGATGTTGCCGATATTGCACTGTTTCTCTGCAGCAATCTATCAGCCATGATCCAGGGGCAGGTCATCACTGTCGATGGTGGCTATGCTATCAGAGGGTAGGGGCGTTTGCAGTGCGGGGAGTGATGTTTGCTTCCTGTACTTTATGTTGCATTGGTAGAGCCAGTTGGTCGTCTACGCTATTGGTCGACGTCTTTAGTAGGTTTATCAGCAAAAAAAGCAGAAGAAGGATATGTACAAAAATATAGAACCGATAATTCTAGCGTCAGGATCTCCGCGCAGGCAACAGTACCTTGCAGAAATGGGGGTGATATTTACGATCCAAACTGCTGCTGTATATGAGCATCCACTTGATAGTGAAAACCCTGATAATTTCGTTCTGCGCATGGCTGGGGAAAAGGCTGCCGCGGTCAGCACAGAGTTTCCGGATTCCTGGGTGATAAGTGCCGATACCGTGGTGTGCCTTGATGATAAAATTCTCGGCAAGCCAACTGATGCACATGATGCTGTTCGTCTGCTTATGACGCTTTCCGGTCGGGAGCATTATGTGAAAACCGGTTTTTGTGTTGCGAATGGAGTGCACGGAGTGAAAATTGTGCAGTTGGTGACAACGAAGGTTTTTTTTGCCGATTTTTCTGAAGCAATTGCTCTTGCTTATGTTGCAGCCGGAGAATCTCTTGATAAGGCGGGAGCATATGGCATTCAGGGAAAAGGGATATTTCTGGTTAAGGCTATTGAGGGGTCCTACTCCAATGTGGTCGGTCTGCCGCTTTATGAGCTGCTGGAAGTTTTACAGGCACATGGCGTTATCGAACCAGCTGCTATTGCAGAGCGAAGAAGATACATTTTTTAATAAAAAATTTTGGTGTCTGACTCAAATTACAATATACTGTCATTATAATTGATAGCGTCGTAAAAAAAGTCTTCATCTTACGCCTCGCATATGAAGCTTTTTACTGAGCCATCGTGAAATTTGATGTTTTATGAGTTTAACGTAACTCATTATAATTGATTAATTTTTTAAAAGATATGAGATCGTAGAAATGCCAACAGTGCTCAATAAATATTATCCGGTTCGAACAATAGTGTTCTTGTTGGGGGAAGGGATATTGATATTTTCGTCCCTTATGATCGTAGATTGGGTCATGTTGGGATCGGGGTTGTTTTTCCTTGATTTTTTTTCTAATTCTGTCAGGGCTGTTCAGGTTACTCTCATATTTCAGCTTTGCCTCTATTTTTTTGATCAATATGATCTCAGAAACGAAATTTCGCTCCTGAATACTTTTATCCGGATGACCCAGGCGTTCGGCGTTGGTTGTATTCTGCTAGGTATACTTTATTATACAGTGCCGTTCATGATAATTTCCAGCCATATTTTCTGGCTTGGTTACCTGGTAATATGTTTGTCGGTGGCCCTCTGGCGTGGTGCCTACTACCATATCCTGCGTAAGCGGATCTTTGTCCAGAACATCCTGCTGGTCGGCACTGGAACTCTGGCATCGGATATTGCCCGGGAAATCGAAGGGGTAAAAGACTCCGTCTACCGGGTAAAAGGTTTTGTCGGAGACAAACAACCGGACTATAATCCGCATAATGCCCCGGTTCGCGCAACTTTGGGTGATTTCGAAGATCTTCTCTCATGGCATGATCTTGAACGAATCGTTGTGGCTCTTGATAATCCGCGGGGAGCAACGCCAATAGCAGCTCTTTTAAATTGCAAGATGCGGGGAATAACTATTGAACAAAGTACTACTTTTTATGAACGGGTTGCCGGAAAGATTCTGGTGGAAAGGATTGCTCCAAGTTGGATAATATTTTCTGATGGTTTTTCTCTTAGTCGCTGGAAATATCACTTGAAAAGGTTTATGGATTTCTTCATCTCCTTCTTTTTGCTGGTGATCACCCTGCCTCTTTTGCTGCTGACTGCTTTATGTATCAAATTGGAGTCTCCGGGACCTGTTTTCTATCTTCAGGAAAGAGTTGGCGAAGCCAACAAATTGTTTCGAATTATTAAATTTCGCTCCATGTGTCAGGATGCAGAAAAAAACGGTGCGGTCTGGGCCAAAGAAAATGATGATCGGGTAACCCGGGTCGGAGAGTTTATTAGGCGCATGAGAATAGATGAATTGCCACAGCTATGGAACGTTATGAAAGGAGAAATGAGTCTGGTCGGTCCACGGCCGGAGCGAAAGATTTTCGTTGATGAACTAGAGAAAAAAATACCTTATTACTCAGTTCGGCATAACCTCAAACCGGGGGTGACTGGATGGGCTCAGGTCTGTTACCCTTATGGGGCATCCGAACTGGATGCGTTGAAGAAATTGGAGTATGATCTTTACTACTTGAAAAACGTGTCATTAATTTTTGATTTGTTAGTAATTTTCAAGACGGTAAAAACAGTCCTTTTTAAAAAAGGTTCGAGGTGATCGGGAAACAGGCTGTTGTGGTGCTGAGAATTAACCGGCGGATTTTTTTGCAGAGTGGTGTCGAAGAATGAATAAGATTGCGTCCCTGGACAACAACAGTATTGATGTACTAAAATCCTTTAACAACACTATTGTTACCTGCCGTATGTATCCCTCAGAGGCTCCCCAGGTTGCCGCTGCAGTAGACCGGGGATATAAAAGTATTAAAACCTGTCTCCGTCTGTATGGTGGGCTGAAGTATTCCTTGCAAGAAGGACATCCCTATTTGTGTGGGCAGCCTCTGCATCAGGATATTCTGGATTCATTCTCTAATCTTGTTATTTATAGGCAGTTACGCCTGCTTGGCCTTGCTGAACTCGAGCTCAATGCTGATATGGATCGTTTTGCCTTTAGCCAGCTTCTTACGGTTTTTAATGCTTCTGTTGAAAAAATCAAGAACGAGGGTGGGGGACTTGAGTATGTAACAAGTCTTGGCTTGGCTGGCTATTTCCTGGAAAATATAGAAGAATTGGTTGCGACGAGCGGAGGTAAATCTCAAGCAGACGGTCTACGTGCCCGAAACCTTATAAAGGTTCGGCCTGAAATTGTGGCCTGTCTTTTCGGTAAGGAAAAAAGACCGGTTATAGAGGTCGAGCTACAGAAAAATTTGGCCAGCCCGGATACGGCAACCGAGACCTTGGCAGCGGGTGTAGCGCACATATTGCAAGACATTCAAAAAAGAAAAATGATAGTTGCCTCGCGATATTTTCCTTTGATGCTCTCCAAAGCTGAGACATTGATCGAGTCCAACAGCAGACAGGAAGTTGCTCAGGGGCTGGCAACAGTATTTATCGAGAGCCTTAAGGAGCCGGCCCTGTGTGTTTTGTTGGCGCAGGAATATCCTGCTGGTTTTGGCACGGAGGTATACAAAAGTTTACTCGCCGCTCTCACTCACGAGAAAATTGCCGGGATTATTGCACTTTTTAGAGGGCAGCTTAAAAAAGCAAGACGTATTGGTGGGGAACATTCACTCCAAGCTCAGTTTCTTGAAGAGGCGTTGTCGCGTCTGGCGAGCAGCAAAAAAGGAAAGCATTTCCTCAGCATTGAAAAGGCGAGAAATCTTATCCATGAGGGCGAAAAAGAAAGAAAAAAACGTCGTCTTGAGGCTGGCATTAAAGGTTTTTTACAGGGCAATTCCAGCCTGCTGAAAAGTGAGGAGTTGGTTGAGTATCTGCCGACTGCACTTCGCCGGATGCAGAAAAATAGTGATGGTGCAAATATTTCTTTGCTACTGAACAGTATGGTTGCTCACCTGGCGGAAGATGCCAAAGAAGAGCGGGAATCATTGCTAAGAAGCATGATAACCATTGGTGAAAATTTTTTGGCTGATGGTCAGTGGGGTCGTCTCGATCTTGTTCTGCAACCACTTATTGCCGAAGTTCGGCAAGCTGGATCCAACAAAGAACTGCAAGGAAATATTATCACTTTCTTGCAGCAGGTGCTGCAAGGGAGTTGGCAGGCTGGAGAAAATGAGCGGGGGGATGCCCTTCTTACTTTCCTGCACAAGATCCGCTCCGGACAGATACCTCATTCTGCTGCAATAAGAGCTCTTGTCGCCAAGATTCAGGATCGGGGAATTCGACGAGCAAGTCTTCCGGGGCTGCTCAACCAGTGCCTTGCTGCTCCCGAAGATGAGAAATTGAGCTTTCGGTTGATATATCAGGGGCCGGTTGTTGTACGTTTCCTCGTGGAATCTTTAATTCATACTGACAGTACGGCCGATCGCCTAAAAATCATAGATCTTCTCACTTATAGCCCTGATTACCTGCCTTCTCTCGTTCATGAACGTCTTCAAGAACATATGATCTGGTATGGTAAACGCAATCTCATCAAGCTGCTCGGCGAAACCGGAACAGAAGCAGATGCTGAAAATATTCTTCCCTACCTGCAGCATGAAGATTTTCGGGTACAGCGTGAAGCTTTTCTTACTCTTTATAAACTTGGTGGAAAAAATAGAAAACAATTTTTACAGAGAGCACTTGATGAGTCTTCTGAACTTATTAAATTGCAGATTATCGGTGCACTTGCCGTCTATTGTGATCTGGAAGTTGCTGAAAAACTTTTAGGATTGCTGGCATCCCATGAGCAGTTCAGTGATAACAATCGAAATGATCTTTTGCTGCAATTATTGGACACCTTGGGGCGTTGTCCATGTCCACCGGCATATAAAGGCGTGTTTGCCTTTCTCGAGACAAGAGGACAGCGGGCGACGAAAAAAATATCCGAACAAGTCTGGAATGCAGCTGAAAAAGCTCTGAAATTTTTGCAGAAAGAACTGCAGGAAACCCGGACAAAACATATTCAGGCCAGTCAGCTGCGCAAAAACGCCCTCAAGCAGGCATCAAATATGGGTAAGAAGCCGATTTCGCAGTGGGTAGTAACTGGCTTACCGGAAGAACAGGCTGCACGGACGTTTATTGCCCGCGGGGATAAAGCCGCAGCGGTGAAAAAAGTGCTCGAACTTATCGAAAGAGTTGCCCGCCTGCGTAATTTTATGCAGGCACAAAAATTGAAAGAATGGCTTGGCGAGATTGATTCCACCGCTGTCAGTCAGATATTGCATGCATCCGAGATCATTGATCGAGAAAAAGTTGCGGCAATTGATAAAGGCCATTTAGAGATATGGAGCGAGTTGTATGATATTTTGACCACTGATGAATTCAGTGCTGTGTATTATGCCTTGAAACATAAAAAATATCAAAATGAAGAAATTATAATACATCAAGGTGCTGTGCAGGAAACCCTCTTTTTTATAAATTCCGGGATTGTCAAACTCTATTTCGATGACAAGGGCAGTGACGTCTTAATGAAAACCATGGCGAAAGGAGAAATATTCGGGGCGGAGGCTTTTTTTGAGGTTTCTGTTTCGACAATATCGGCTGCCGCCATCGGCACTGCGGAGATCTCGGTTTTAAAGCTTGAGACGCTGCGAGAGTGGCGGAAAAACTTTCCTGAGCTTGGAGCTAAATTACATAATTTATGTAGAAAATTCGAAACTGTTGAAGATTTCATCAAACGAAGCGCAAATGATAGACGCGTTGAGAAGAGATATCAGATTTCAGGAAGAGTTGTAACCACCCTGATTGATAAACGGGGCCGGAGTCTCGGAACGGACTTTAGTGTAGATCTTTGTGATATCTCCGAAGGTGGTCTTTCCTTTCTGGTCAAGATTGCGCAGAGAATAAATAGCCGTCTGCTGCTGGGAAAAAAAATGCAGATAATGCTTCCGGCAGTGGGTGAATTGGAAACAGGGGTTGCGCTGTTAGGAACCGTCATCGCGGTGAAGACCAGTCAGTCTCTAGAAAATGACTATTTATTGCATATGAAATTTGATGCATTGATCGATCGTAAACTTCTCCACGCTCTTGTTTTGACTATGCGTCAGGAACCACAGGTGATCAAATAAATGTCTCTTCCGGTTCGTGCCGATTGCAGTACCTTATGCGGAGCATGGTATGGCCGAAGGTAAAGATGCCGTTTCCCTCTTTTATCTCAAACACCTGGGGGGACAATGGCAAGAAAAGTTCACTGCCGATTGCCCCTTTTGCAAAGAAAATGGCCATGTTGACGGGCGACTGACTGTCGTTCTTAACAGTGCCAGTTTCTTCCACGGTTATTTTCGTTGTGTAAACCGCTGCGTCCCAGGTGGTTTTCCTCTCTGGTTTGCCCGTCTCGCCACCATTCCACTCTCTGAAGTGCCGGAGCATGATCCGGAGCAGAACGTCGTTACTGAACAACTCGAATACATAGCGGAAAATATCAATGACGAAATACGTGGCTACCGGGACAGGATAGCTGATACTGTTTTTGATCTGTTCAAACAGAGCACAGTCGGACAAGCTGTTCTTATGGAAATGCAGGTCGGGTTCAACGGTCGCTATCTCGTGTATCCTTATATACAAGAGGATGGCAATTGCTATTCTGCCCGTTGTGTTCATCCGGAGAGATCGGAAGACTCTTTCTGGCATGGCAAAGAGCAATTCAGTAAAGAACCGTACAACATTTATAATGTTCAGGACGTTACGCGCTGTGAAAACGGCGCGTTGTTTATTTGCGAGGGTGAGGAAAATCTTCTCACCTTAAAACAGCTCGGTTTTCCCGGGGTTGCTGTGTCGCATTATACAAAGCTGGAGAAGCTTCCAGTGCAGTTATTCGATAAGATTAAAACAATTTTTATCTGTGTCACCAACAGCCTGGAGTCGGCGAACGCTGCCCGAAGTCTCGCCTCCAGGATTGGTTATAAGGCCAGAATTCTTGCCTGGCAAGCGCATAGTCCCCGTAAGTATTCCCTCTGGCAGCTGGCAAAGGATTCAGGCAAAGGATTCGCAGAGGCCGTCGGCAAAATGGTCAAAACCTCCCGTTCTTTTTCGCCCTTTTTTTCACCAGCGCGCGAGTACTCTCATTTTCTCCAGTCTCTTGCACAGGAACAGGGCGAAGAGTACCGGAATCTGTCTTCAGGGTTTTCCTGCTTGGATGCCGCCCTTGGTGGTATCCACGGCATTAATGTGATTGGTGGTGCCCCAAAAGTCGGTAAATCGACCTTTCTGATCCAGATGGGATCAGAGATGGCCCTGCGGCAGATTCCGGTGCTCTGCTATGATTTTGAAAATGGTCGGCAAAAGATCTATCGACGAACCCTGAGCCGATTGGCCCGTTTATCCACGGAGCAATTGCAAGACGGGAGCTTGGCCGAAGAGCAAAAAATGCGTTACGAGGCAGCCCAAAGAAAACTGCAGAAGATGCTTTTTTTCTGGCGGGTAATCAACGACAGGAAAGTAACACCCGAGTTGATGCGCAGGCATATTGATTTCATTCGTCACGAAACAAGAAGTGACTATACCGTGGTAGTGGTCGACAGCTTGCATAAACTGCCATTCAATGAATTCACTGAGAGGCGTACCGGCATTGATGCCTGGCTGCGGCAGATGGAGTCTATCCGTGATGAATTACAGGTGTCTTTTCTGGTCATCTCAGAGCTGTCAAGAGGGCTTGCGGGATCCTATCTTGAAGAGCCGCACCTCGGCGTGTTCAAGGGCTCCGGAGACATTGAATACAGCGCCGATAATGCCATGGTGCTCTACCCGACATCTCCTCAAGGTGGTGGATCAGCCGAGGCATCGGGGAAAACCAACAGACTCTTTTTAGTGGCAAGCAGGGAGCATAGTCCGGGGCAGGTTGCTGATTATCGCCAGGATTTTCCTTACTGGGGTTTTACCGAGCATCCCGTGTCGAACAAAGAGTAACTCCTTCCTCTCAAAGCCGTTCTTCAAGTTGCCATTTTTCAAGTGCTGCCAGTGACCTTTTCGCTCGTTCCTCTCCTCTGAATTTTTTTCTGATTTTCTTTTCCCAGGCGGGAAAGAGTCCAAAATTAATGTTTGATGGCTGAAAACGAAGAGGATCACTCTCGGTGAGGTGAAAGATGAGCGAGCCGAGAGCCGTCTCCCGGGGAGGAACAACGGGGGGTATATCTTGTATCAGGCGGGCGGCATTCATTCCGGCAAGCAATCCCATTGCCGCCGACTCAATATATCCCTCAACCCCGGAGAGTTGGCCAGCCAGCAGCAAATCCGGCCGGATCTTAAACTGCAAGGTCGGTCGCAATAATTCAGGAGAAAGGACAAAGGTATTGCGATGAATGGACCCCAGTCTGACAAATTCGACCTTTTCCATGCCGGGGATGAGTCGAAAAATGCGTTGCTGTTCGGGGTAGGTCAATTTCGTTTGAAAACCAACCATGTTATAGGTAGTGCCTTCCTGGTTTTCCTTGCGAAGCTGAACCACTGCGTACGGGTCCTCTCCTGTTTTAGGGTCGGCCAGTCCGACTGGTTTCATCGGTCCGAAGCGCAGGGTTTCGTCACCTCGGGAACGGATCACTTCCACCGGCAGACAGCCTTCAAAGTATTTGGCCTCTTCAAATTCTTTCAGAGGCATACACTCAGCATTGCCGAGTTCATTGATAAAATTTAAGTATGTTTCTTTATCCATAGGACAGTTTAGATAATCCCCGGGACCATCATCGTAACGTGATTTACAGTAGATGATGTTCATGTCCAACGAATCGGCAGCAACAATTGGTGCAATGGCATCGTAAAAGGCCAGTCGCTTTCTGCCGGTGAGTCCGGCAAGTGATTCAGCAAGGGGATCAGAGGTAAGCGGGCCGGTAGCCAGGATTATAGGGCCCTTGGCAGGCGCTGGTTCCGGGATGTCAAAAATTTCTTTTCTGGTAACCTCTATCAGGGGATGGGTTGCCATAATTTCGGTTATCCTGGCCGCAAATTTTTCCCTGTCCACCGCAAGGGCCTTGCCTGCGGGAACCTGTGTCTCATAGGCAACGCGCATTGTCAGGGAGTTGCAGCGATGCATCTCTTCTTTCAGCAGACCCACAGCCGAAGTCTGATCATTTGATCTGAGTGAATTGGAACAGACGAGCTCCGCAAGTTTTTCCGATTGATGCGCCGGGCTGAAACGCAGCGGTTTCATATCGATAAGACAAACCCTGCAGCCTCTTTCGGCGCTTTGCCATGCGGCTTCACAACCAGCCAGCCCGCCACCTATAATGGTAACTGTACTTTTCTCTTTCATGGGGAATACTCGCAACAAAAGGTTACAGGGGAGATGAGCCATACAACGTGGCTTATGGTAAGCATATCTCAGCTCGGGTCAATTGGTTTTCGACCGGCCACAACATAATAGGTAATTCCCGCGAGCTCAAGCACCAGCAACAGGGAAAAACCGGCGGTAAATCCTTGTGGAGAAAGAACCGTTTCTCCCTGGGTAAAAAAATGGATGATTCCGCCAATAGCCCATTGCGCCCCAAAGGCGGTGATGAAAACCAGCAGATTGACGGCGGTGGTTACCCGGCCGGACAGCTGTACCGGGAAAGATTGAGAAAGAGCGGAATAAGCGATAATGCTCGAGGTACCTAGAAATCCAAAGGCAAGCCAGATGGGAACACACCAGCCTGTCGGCCCGAGGATTAAAAGCAGTTGGACTATCATAAACAGAAACATGCAGGTGACAGCCGTGGCGCTAACGGAGACACCGCGCTTACTTAGTCGCTCGGCAATGGTGCCAAGAACGATAAATCCAGCAATCATGGCCACAGCGACCCAGAACAGCAGGCGGGCAACCTGCGGACGCTCGAAACCGGCAACATGGGTAAGCCACGGGCCGGCCCAGAGTCCTTGGATGGCCAGAAATGTCGCCTGCGAAACGGTGGTAAGTGGTGCCATTCGCCAGAATTTTCGGCTGGTAAACACTTCGCGGATGCCACGCAGTTGGTGTTGTAGGCTTTCTCCGTTGCTTTCTATTGTTTTTTCCGGAACGATAAAAAAAACTGCCCCGGCAATGAAAAGAGTCAACAAGGCCAATCCTATAAATACGCCGCGCCAGTCGGTGAACTGTAGGGTTGCTTCAACCGGAGACGTGGCGGCGAGTGCACCGAGGCCACCGGCAGCCATCTGAAAGCCGTTGATCAGCGGCCATTTTTCCCTGGAAAACCAGAGGGTATAGGCCTTGAATGCCGCCATTAGACAGGCGGATACACCAAATCCAATAAAGGCCCGGCCGGTGATCAGGCCGGTAAGACTTTCCGCCTGGGCAAAGATGAAGGCACCGAGAGCTGCAAAAAAAAGCAGGACAGCTTCAACTTTTCTGGGGCCGAAGCGGTCGAGTAGAACCCCAAGCGGTAGTTGAAAAGCGGCAAAGGAAATAAAGTACGTCGCAGTGAGCAGGCCGAGAGCGGAGGGACCAACTCCGATGTCGGCAATAAGATCGGGGGCAATGACCGCATTCACCACCCGATAAAGATAGGATACAAAATAACCGGCAGCAAAGGGCAGAAAGACGCGCAAGAGAGTCAGTGGGTGTATTTTCATGGCCAGATTTGTCAATCGAGGTCGATTTTCCTTCGGTTATTACCGGGGATGTTCGATGGTAACACGAACTTTTTTTCTGCCCCAGGTGAGTGCGTCACTGTGCGAATCAAAATAGAGATCAATGCGGTTTGGCCCCTTGATTGCCCCTCCGCGGTCTTCGACAACGCCTTGGCCATAACCCGGGACATACATGCGGGTGCCGAAAGGGTAATATTTGGTGTCTGCGGCAATGGTGCCGTCATGGGGAAGCAGATACCAGGGGAACAGGATCAGGCGAACCGGGATCATCCAGGGGCGGTAGATGGAGTCCATAGAGAACAGCCCTTCTTCTGGTTCATAGGGGACAGTGCCACTGGCGGTCAGGCCACTGTAAGATCTGCCGGCATTGGGGCCAGAACTGACATAACGATTCCAGAAATCGAGTTTCAGCATAGCCCAGCTGCCTCGCTCCCAACTGCAGCAGGAAGAGCAGCCACAGTAGGCGGTGGTTTCCATAAGCTTGGCGACCGGTGGTTTGGCGCAGCCGCTGCACAGCAGCACTGCCAACAGTGCCAGGAAAAGAATCTCGTGGCCCAGGAAGTTCCTTGTCGTTCTGACACGGATGTCAGCAAGCCATGAAGTCCCACCCGGCATGTTAGGAATAGATACTGCAATACTCAGGTGCGGTAAAACCATTTTTTCACCTCATCTTTGGTGAAGAGTTTGATTACCGGTCGGCCATGGGGACAGTGGGAAAATAAATCAGCCCTGGTCATGTCATTAAGCAGGGTGTCTATCTCCCGGGTGGAAAGTTTCGTTCCTGCTTTCACAGCTGCTTTACAGGCCATGGTCGCTAGAATTGTGTCGAGGAATCCCCCGCTATCTCCTTTACTGCTCTCGCTACCGAATTGTTCGAGAATATCGAGAAAGAGTTCTCGGGCATTGGCCAGACCGGCAAGGGCTGGAACTGCGGAAATAATATAAGTGTTGCCGCCAAATTCTCGAATGGAAAAGCCGATCCGGTTTATCTCCGCCTCGTTTTTTTCAACCAACTGGGCCTGAAAGAGTGAAAGTTCAACCGTTTCCGGGAACATCAGGGTCTGGCGGATAACCGTATTGGCCAGGTACTGCTTACGAAGTTTTTCATAGAGCAGTCTCTCATGGGCGGCGTGCTGATCGATAATCAACAATCCTTCGCTGGTTTTACAGAAAATATAGAGGTCATCATACTGGCCGATAATAATAAGATTGTGAGCAATTGCTCTTAGTTTTTCTTGATTATTGTCTTGGTGAACCGGTTTCTGCACTTGCCCGGAAGATAATCGCTGCATCGGTTCGGCGGTGACAAAGAGCGGCTGAACTGGTGGCGGTGTATTGCTTCCTGGGCAGATTGGTTTTTTTTCTCTCTGAGAGAGGCTGCTTGTATCTGCTTCATGCACCCGATCTCCTCTCGACTCGGTGTAATGGTCATCAGGCAGTTCGGTGGAGACAGATGTGGAGGGGAAAGAGGGCGTGTGTTGCAGTGTTGTCTCTGACGGGAAAGGTGTTCTCGCGCGCATTTGATCCGAGCCGAAGAGGACCGCTTTTATGGTCAACTGATGGGCCCGCATGGCGTCTATAACCGATTGACTGAGCAGGGTGTGGATGTCTCGGGAATTGCGAAAACGAACTTCATGCTTGGCTGGATGCACATTGACATCGACCTCCTCTGCGGGCAGGCTGAGATGTATCAGTCCTGATGGATTTTTGCCTTTCATTAAAAATCCACGTAAACCTTCGGTAACAGCGTGGAGTATCATTCTGTCTCGTACCGCACGACCATTGACAAAGATGCGCATTCTGGAAGGCCCTACGGTTGCCTTCTCCGGGGGCACCAAAAAACCGGATACCCGGCGTGGAGTGCGTGCATGTTCAGCTGGGCCGACGGGAATAAAAGTGCCATCGTAGTGCATGATATTGGCAAGACGCTGCTCTACCGATAGAGAGTTGTCCAGATAAATGGTGTCTCTGCCGTCAATGCGGAGAATAAAGGTAACGGTAGGGGAGCCGAGGGCATAATTTTTTATCACTTCTTCGATATGGCCAAGTTCGGTACGGGTAGTCCTCAGGAACTTTCGCCGGGCTGGAGTATTGCCAAAAAGATTGCGCACTTCAACGGTCGTGCCGAAACTACAGCCGGTTTCATGCACTTTGCTTAATTTGCCGAATCGCAGTACCACGCTTGTACCAAGTTCAGCCTGCTCGGGGCGGGAAGTTATGGTCATTTGCGAGACCGAGCCAATGGACGGCACCGCCTCCCCCCGAAAACCAAGGGTGCCAATGGCGCCCAGGTCTTCCTGGGTCTGGATCTTTGAGGTACCATGCCGCTCCAGGCTGAGCAACAGATCATCTTCATCCATTCCCTCGCCGTTATCGATGATCCGTATCAGCCTGGTGCCGCCGCCCTCGATTTCAATCTCAACTCGATCAGCCCTGGCATCCAGACTATTTTCCAGGAGTTCTTTGACGACTGATGCGGGACGTTCAACAACTTCGCCGGCCGCGATCTGATTGGCAAGTTGTTCAGGGAGTATACGGATTTTTGACATGGCACCGACTTTACTGTTGATAGTTCATAGACAGATGTTACAATCTGCTCCAGATTGGCGTGTCCTCTATTGAGCAGTTGAATATTACCATGAGTGTCCGAAAAGTGTCACCCCCTAAACCACAGAATACACGGAAGAGCCCGACTCGAAAACCTGCGGCGCGTCGAAATGTATATAATGAGAAACATATATCGACTTTTTTGATCATTATTTCCCTGCTTCAGACAGCTTTCCTCGGGGGGCTACTGTATCTTTTCATCAGCTTGAAAATGCCTGATCTTCGATCAGTTACCAGATATAGACCGGCGCAGGCTACCATCATTTACGATAATAAAGGCAAGATCATTGAGCGTATGTTTACTGAAAATAGAACGGTGATACCGCTTGATGCTATGTCGCCTTTTCTGTCGAAAGCTTTTATCGCCGCGGAGGATGGACGCTTTTATGAGCACCCGGGGCTCGATTTTATTTCGGTATTCCGGGCGGCAATGCACAATTTCCAAGATGGAGCGAGGAGTCAGGGCGGATCGACGATTACTCAGCAGGTCGCTAAATCGTTACTTCTGACTCCGGAAAAGAGCTACGTCCGTAAATTTAAAGAAGCCATCCTCGCCTGGCGCATAGACAAGCTGCTGAGTAAAGATGAAATACTCTATATTTATCTCAATCAGATCTATCTCGGCGAGGGGGCCAGCGGAATTGAGGCGGCGGCGCAGGTTTATTTTGATAAAAGTGCGGCCAATCTTACTCTGGGCGAATGTGCTCTGCTTGCCGGTTTGCCGCAGGCACCGAGCAGATACTCGCTCTTTGACCATCTCGATCGGGCGGTTAAACGGCAGAAATATGTCCTGAATCGAATGGCGGCAGAAGGCTTTGTCAGTCCGGAAGCGGCAAAGAACGCCTATGAAGAGGCAATTTCCCTCAGCCCGAGGACTCAGCAGGCAACTGACGAAAATGGCTATTACCTGGAAGTGGTGAAGAAACAGGCTCGGGAAATTTTGCAAGGTGCGCTCCAGACCGCAGGGGCACGAATCTATACTAATCTGGATACGAAAATGCAGGCAAAGGCGCTTGCTGCGGTGCGTCGTGGAGTCAGTGCCGGTCTCAGTCGAAAAACTCTGGCCGGAGATACTATCGAGGCCGTGCCACAGGGCAGCCTCGTATGCATTGAAACAGCCTCCTCGAGAGTACGGGCAATGGTCGGAGGTACTTCATTTTCAAAATCGCCTTTTGATCGGGCAAGTCAGGCGAAAAGACCGGCTGGATCTACTTTTAAACCATTTGTCTTCACTGCGGCATTGACCCAGGGGTGGGCATCCCAGTCGTCTATTGACGACAGTCCGCTGTCCATCACCGGCAGAAATGGTCGAAGTTGGAGCCCGAAAAATTACTCTGGCAAGTACCATGGACAGACCACCCTCGCCGATGCCTTAGCCCATTCCCTCAATGCAGCAACGGTTCGGTTAATGCAGCAGGTCGGCTATAAGGAGGTGCATAGAATCGCCAGAAAGGCTGGTTTTACCTGCAAATTGCCACCGGATCTCTCTCTTGCACTAGGAGCGGCGGATGTGTCCCTACTGGAATTGACCGCTGCCTATACGCCGTTTGCCGGTGACGGTAGTTTTACTGAGCCCTCGTTTATCAGCAAAATTGTCAGTGCCGATAGAACCGTCATTTTACCAGAGAGGAAACGAACGAAGCAGACTGTTGCCAGCTCTCAGGTGATGGGACAGATGCGGACGATGCTACAGGGAGTCGTAACCAGCGGGACAGGCAGAAAGGTCGCCGACGTTCCCGGGGTAAGGGGCGGCAAAACCGGGACTTCCGATAACAATCGCGATGCCTGGTTTGTAGGTTACGATGCCCGCTATACCACCGGGATATGGGTGGGCAATGATCATAACCAATCGATGGGCAATCAGGAGAGCGGCGGTTCCACCGCAGCGCCTATCTGGCGTGACTTTATGCTCGCTGTCGGTATTAAATAAAAAAACTCAACGTCAATCTATCCAGCTATCAACCGAAGATACCTTTTAAGGTAAAGAAAAAGAGCATGGCCATGAGTGCTCCGGCAGGCAGGGTTACCAGCCAGGAGATAACAATATTCAGTACGACTCGTAAATCAAGCGCGCCAATTCCCCTCGCCAGGCCTACCCCCAGTACCGAACCGACCAGGATATGGGTAGTGGAGACGGGCAGACCAGTCCGTGAGGCAATAACTACCGTGGTAGCTGCGGCAAGTTCCGCACAAAAGCCGCGGGAAGGCGTCAGCTCGGTGATCTTTTTTCCGACTGTCAGCATCACCCGGTAACCGAGTGTTATCAAGCCGAGGACAATTCCTGTGCCACCCAGCAGCAGAATCCATAAAGGAAGCGCGGAGGCTTGCATGACCTCGCCTCCGGAACTGATAATACTGTATATGGCAGCTAAAGGACCAATGCCATTGGCAACATCGTTGGAACCATGGGCAAAAGCCATGGAGCAGGCAGTAAATAGCATCATCGGCGTGAAAACTTTTTCCACACTGGCATAGCTGAAGGATTTATTTGCCCGTGGATCATCTTTTATTTTACGGATGAAAGACCAGCCAATGGTTGCAGTCAGCAGTCCGAAAAGGGTGGCAAAGCCAAAGCTTTGCAGGGTGGTGAGTTTAAAGTGGAGATGACTGAGCCCTTTAAAAAGGGTGACAAGGGAGATAACAAAGCCAACTAAAAAGATATACGCCGGCGCGTATTTCTTGGCATTTTTAAGAGGTTCGTCGGTATTAAAAATCAGTTTTCTGGTACTCATCACTAACAGAAACGAGATGGTACCACCGACCACCGGTGAAACAATCCAGCTCATTACCACGCTGCCGACTTTACTCCATTTAACTGCTTCCGGACCGATGCCGACAAGGGCGAAGCCGATGAGGGCGCCGACGATTGAGTGGGTGGTGGAAACCGGCCAGCCCTTGGCTGAGGCGATCATCAACCACACTCCGGCAGCCAGCAATGACGCCAGCATACCATAGACGAGAATTTCCGGATTGTTAATAATTTGGGTTGGATCAATAATCCCTTTCCGAATAGTCTCGGTAACGTGGCCACCAGCCAGGACGGCACCAAGGAATTCAAAAATGATGGCAATACAGATTGCCTGTTTGACCGATACCGCTCCGGCACCGACCGATGTTCCCATTGCATTCGCCAGATCGTTCGCCCCGATACCCCACGTCATATAAAGGCCAAAAATAACTGCCAGAATCATCAAGGCAGTTCCATACGCAGCAATAATTTCCATTGAAAGTCTCTTGTGTTATTTAGAAAGAAAAAGAAGCAGTCGATCTGCCAGATTTTCCGACTGATCGGAAATGATCCCGACCATATCGATCATCTGGTACCAGAATATGACAGAAACAGGATCAAGGTCTTTTTCGATGGAAAACAGTTTCTTTTTGATGCGGTGTATTACCTCATCAATGTTATGCTCGCTTCGACGAACTCCGGCAATCATTTTCGAAACTTTGTCCAGCTCCCGACCGGCAAACCCTACTTCGAGGAGTTCATCCAGCTGCTCGATCATATCCTTGGCGGCGGCTGCTATCTCCATCGTGCCTTCCAGCAGTTCGTCCAACAGCTCTTTTATTTCTGTCGGTACTGTCATCTCTCTGAACAGAAAGGTCTTGCCTATGTCTTCGGCGATGTCGGCAATTTTGTCTTGCTCGCCGATAAGACTGAGAAGGTCTTTTCGATCTACGGGCAGAAAAAGAGATTTCGGCATGTTCAGCCTAAAGGTGGACTTCATCTTATCCGCCTCTGTTTCCAGTTGTTTTATCTGTCCGGAAAAATCAGCCACCGACTCGTTATCTTCACGATAAACAGCGTCAAACAGCGGTGGAATCAGGCAAACACAGGAGAATACAACTCGCATGTGTTCCTGGATAGGTTTAAATGGTGAACCCCGAAGAAGGCCGGACAGGTGACGATTAGACATGATTGACATGATGCAACAAGCTCCTGAGCAGAAGGTATTCTTCTTGTGTAGATTTCGGTGAAAAGCACGCATCTAAAGATGCGTTTGCCGGTGCTTTGAGTATCCTGGAAATAATTGTCTTGTATTCTTCAAGAAAATAATCTGTCGCAAGTTTTTTGCACCCCTCAAGGGGGTATTGAAAAGAATCCCAGCTTTCTTTTCGTTTATCAGGGTTAGTCTGAGGTAAAAGTGAGAATAGTTCTAAATTTGAACGATTCATTACTAAGTATGGCAGGAAAGTCAACCGTTTTGTTGTGAAGCGCAGATAATCGTTGTCCACGTAACTCCATTCGCTGAAATGATTGATTTACTATTTTTTGATCAACGTCCTGTTCCTTTTAAGGAAAATTCCTTCCCCACAGGCGAAGAAAGCAGGGGACGCAGCTCGAAGATCATTTTAGATCGTTTATTAGGTCCATAAGCCGTTCAGCCGGGAAACTGATTGGCATAAAATTTGTGCCATTCTGGATAAAGATGCTTGGTCCTTCGGTCTGGGCACTGTAAATTATATGGTGATTTTTGATGGCACCGGCGTGCAACCAAAAACTTCCGAAGGGATCCAAGGGAGTGTGGCCGACAATAAGCCTGGTTTTTTGTGGTCGATCGAGACATTTTCGCAGTTTTTTTACATCTCTTTTGGAATAACCGGCGGGGTAGTTTGTTCGTTGCAGTCTATTATTGGTCAGTTCTCCTGCCAGTTTACTGTTATTGCTAATATTGATAAGGTCGTCTTTGCTGATATCATTGCGGGGAGCCCCTGCATGGCAGGCGATAAAAGTATCGGAACAAATAATGTAGGGGAGTCTGTCGTAGAAGATCTGCATTTCCTCAGCATATTCTATGCCCCTATTTTCAATCAGCATCTCACGGAACAGAACGCCCTGGAGAAAACCATTCTTATTGATTTCCGGATCGAAACTGTCGTGGTTGCCTCGTAAATAAAAAAAGTTGTCGGGGAATTTGAGTTTGAGTTGAAAAATCAGATCCATGATGAGCATGGAGGTTTCGAATTTGTCCATTTCGTCGATGTTTTCAGAGTGGACGGCGTCACCGAGAATAATAAGCGTTGCAGTTTTCATGCGCAGACAATTGAGCAGACAGTTTTCACTGAGGATTTTTAAGATATTATCTACCTGGGCGTGCAGGTCGCCAATGATGACCGGGACTGTATTACCGGAAATTTCCACCAGCCCCCCAGGATTACCCTCCGTATTCTTTGGTCGATATATTTCTTGCAGCAGCAGGGCATTTACTGATTTTATGGTTTGCAGTGCTCTTTGGGTGGGAAGAGGTTCTATCTTCTGGCCATATATTCGGCGGATCTCTAAAAGGGCATGGTACCTGCCGCGTTCTATCTGTTCTCGATATTCGAGGTTGTCGTGTCTGACAATTTTCGTTTCCCGTTCTGTTGCCAGGGGCGTAAGTATGAGATCGCCTCGGCGGTTGATGACACTCACATGTCGTTTGGCGACTGTCTCATTGAAATGAAATAATTCGTTCAGCTCATTGTTCGATTGGCCAATAATGATCGTTTCACCCACTCGAATTCGGATAAAGCCGTTGATTTTTCCTGTGGAACAGCCCTGTTCGGTGTTAATAATCCAGTTTTTATGAGCAGTTTTCTTGTTATCGCCCAGAGTCATTTCCGGCTGAAAACGTAAATGCATATCGCCGACTATAAGTTCAAAGCCTTTGCCATCGTGAGCAATTCTCCCTTCGCGTGCCAGACTGAGCGGGGTACTGCTCAGGGTCAGCCACTCGATGGGGTAACGCCTGCGGATAAGCCATTTCCATCCGGCAGCGCTCTTTAAGCTGGGTCGTACCGTTTTGCGGTCAAGGATCCAGCTGGGCACATTGACAACTCCTTTTTCAGCGATGCGCATCGGTGGCTTGTCGAGACTTTTCCGCACATAGACATTGACTCCTGCACGGTGCAGGTAGAGAGCTACTTCCCGGTATACGGCGACCTGCCGTTTCACCATGTCGAGGCTGAGCTTTTCGTCCACAGGGAAATAACCACTGCTCTGACGTTCGAGCCGTTGTTTGTAAATGGTTGACGGGCTTGGGATCAGAAATTCAAAGATATACCGGTTCTGCCAGTTGGTTTGGAGAAAGTTTTTTTTGGGAGGCGGAATCTTGATTCTATTTAATTCAAGCTCAAGGGGAGTACTGCTTTGCAGCCATTCTTTATCGAAAACGGTTAATGCCTCTTTGTAGCCATAAAAAGGCAGACCGAGGTGCACTTCGCGGGGGCGGATGATGAGCGACTGATCCTTCCACCAGCCTTTTTGGGACAGGTCAATATATCCTTCATTGGGCCATCCGCGTATTTGCTCAATGTAGTAGGATTTACCGGCTCCAGGTGGGCCGGTTACCACCAACTGGAGAAACTCCATACCGATTGGCAGTTCGATGCCGCGGATGTTTTGCAGTTTTTTAATCGGTTCGAGAATTTTTTTGAGCGGATCGGTCATTGTATAGGAACTTTTTAAGGATTGTTAAATGATCTGGTGATACTTACTCATTAATGCAAATGAACTGTATGATGTTTGGATTAGCTATAGAAAAAACCAGTTTGTGGTAAATATACACTCGAATTACCAATATGGTATGGGTTTTTGATATAATTGGCTAGGAGCCTGTCGGATTATAGCAATTTTTGCCCAGATCAAGGCGTTGGTTGAAAATTAAGCGGAGCCATATAGTTAATATTGCGAGCATTAATTTTTCACTAACAACGAAGAGATGGGGAAAAGGGCATAATCCGACAGGCTCCTAAATGAGATTGTACGGTATCTAAATAAGGAGGATGTATTATGGAAATAATTGTCGGCTCAGTTGCGCCGCTGAAAGCGCAGAGTCAAAAGCAACCCCAGATGAATAATTCTTTTATTGCCGCTCAATTGCTCCATGTCAGACCGCCGAGAAAAGGCATTGCAGGTCCATCGGGCATGGAGCGGCGAAATAAACCGGTGAGCGATCCTCGGATCGGCCGGGTGTTGACTCTTCTGGTGGCGGATGGTCGGCAGCTGCCTGCTGATATTGAGAGTGGGCGATATGAAGTTTCTTTGCGTTTTGTTCGTCGGTAGGTTGGATTGGTAGGGGCGGGGGGAGAGGCTTCAATTTATTCGTTAAATTAAGTGGTTGGTTCGGGGGGGGGGGGGGTTAAGTTTT
>RCMY010000318.1_pt1 | contig 48126 bp, 49 predicted proteins | sample 2041341 | NCBI WGS metagenome assembly RCMY01 (sample SAMN09708234, study PRJNA481090) | Marine sediment metagenome, whole genome shotgun sequencing project.
AGATGGGTGAATTAATGCCGAGTCTTGTATTTTCGATACCTCTTCAAAAACACGCAATAGGTTATAGCTCATTGCCGTAAGACGCATTTGATTCTTGAGTGAGTTGTTATCTGAAGACCATGCTTTGGTTTCTTTTAAGTTACTTTTGCTGTTGTTGAATGATTTCTCAATTGTCCACCGTTTATAGTACAGCATGGCAATTGTTCCCGGATTGACCGAATGTGATAATGTGGTCACAAAGCGGTGAAGTTTTCCTGTCTCTGGGTCTCGATAATTGACGATGTTATATCGGATGCCATTATTCTCATAAAGACCGTAGCTTTCACCCCCTGTTTATTTTATGGTTAGTATCAAAGGAAATGGATTCAACGAAGGTAGCCACTGAATTTTCCTTTAGAACTGAAATCATGAAGTTTGCATACCTAACTTGACGGTTCCAGAAAACATAATCTGTCACCGCCTTATCGTAAACATAGAGACATTTTTGAGAAAGATCTTTGGTTTTGTTCTGCTTCTCTAATTGGACGCGTAGTGCTGGGATTTCTTGGTGCCGTTGGGTTCCGTTGGTGACCAAACAAAAGGGTCTGAGTAAGCCGTTTCTGAGGTTTAAACTATAGATAAAACCCGCTGCGTAGACCTTGCCATTCTTGCCTTTTTCAGTATGACAGGCATGATCAATGAAGTGTCCATCAGCCGCCAATACGGTGTATTCGCTGACCTCAGGAAATGACGCTAGATAGTCGATGCCATGCGACGATAGCGTAGCACAATGGCGGTCATAGCTTTGCAGCTCAACCGCTTCGAGCATGCTTGTGCGCCTTGGTGATTTGAGTGATTTAAAATACGTTGAGTGAGGGACTTGTTCACCATAAACCTCTTCGGCTGTCTGTAGAAAATGACGCCCACTATCCGCCTGGCCAATGCAACGCAGTAGTCCAAGATGGATGAAATCGACATCCTTCAATTCGGGACATAAACGTTTCCATAAAGGATAACGTTCTGCTAACAGGGCATTGTCCATGCTTTGGTTGCAGTGTTTAAAAATGGAGTCATTCAGTGTCTGGGCTTTATGCATCGGGAATATCCGTTATATAAGGTTTATAAAAACGAATATTTTGAAAAACGAATATTTTGGAATTGCAAGCTTTTTTAATATTTTACGCTATATTTTCAATGTGTTGAATTCAGGCAGGTGCTCTCATGGGGGTCGATTAGTTTGGGAAAAAACGAAATAACCGTGTGACGCACCTATAAAACGCGCGCTCGTTTAGATCCTCTGGTTATTGCGCTTTTTAATGGGAACACTGATGAAAACGATAGAAGCTTCTACAAATCCAGCCGTCGATAAACCTCTGTTTGAAGTTTTTATGATGCATTCTATGAAAGTTTTTCTTTCTGGTTCGTCGCATAGAATTGCGATTATCGCGGAGGGGTCAATAATCATGATGAAAGACCACTTTCATGGTAAAGCATTTTTTTGGCTATGTTAGCGTTAATTGTTGGCGTATAGTGAAAGCATAGAAATCAATGAGATAGGAGATGCCATGAAGAGCGAAGATTTTCAGGCGAGCTCACGCAACTGACACCACACCAACGCAACAACTTGTCAGATCGATTGCGAGAAATTGAGTATGCCTCCGTGTCACGTACTCTGATAGAGGAGCGCCTGTCGGACAAACCGCTATGCCCCAAGTGTAGTAAAGAACACATTGTTCTCTGGGGTTCTGCATCCAAGCTGCAACGTTACCGTTGCCAAGACTGCAAGGTCACCTTTAATGCCTTGACGGGCACCTCATTAGCGAGGTTGCGGCACAAAGATAAATGGCTATGCTATAGCCAGCAACTGTCTGAGGGAAGAAGTATTCGTTATAGTGCCGAGGCTTGCGGTGTACATAATACGACTTCGTTTCGCTGGCGGCATCGCTTTTTGGCCGAACCAGGCACGCATAAACCCGAGCAGTTAAAAGGCATTGTAGAGGCCGACGAAACCTTTTTTCGCGAGTCCTTTAAGGGTAAGCGCAATGGCATGATTCGCCCAGCCCACAAGCGTGGCACACCTGCATTGAAGAGAGGTCTGTCTGCAGAGCAAATCCCCGTATTGATCTGCCGTGACCGATCTGGCTGCACGTCTGACTATGTGCTTGAAAAAGATGATGCCAGACACATCAGTTCTGCATTAAAGCCTGTGTTAGCCGGTGATTGCATCCTGTGTACTGACAGCAGTAAAGCCATGGGCGCTGCCGCGCGGGAAATTGGCATTACACATCGCCCCGTAAATCTGGCTGCTGGCATGCGTGTGGTTGCCAGGGTTTATCACGTACAAAACGTCAATGCCTACGATAGTCGACTCAAAAACTGGATGCATCGCTTTCATGGCGTGGCAACACGTTATCTGTTCAGTTATCTCGGCTGGCGACGCATTTTAGATGAAACCAAGGATGCTTTGACGCCAGCGGTTATTTTACGCGCCGCTTTGGGCGTTTGGGGGTATCAACAATTAACGCGAACATAGCCTTCTTTATAAATCACATATAAAACAAGGAAAACCATTCTAAAAGGGGTTTGTTGGTCAAGATTTATTTGGAAAACTCGTGCTAAGATATTTTATAAAACTGCGGCACAGAATAGACAACATAGAGGAACATCATCATGAGAATGAAAAGTATAGTTGCAGCGGCTTTATTGACGGCGTTGTTTTCAGGTTACGCTTCGGGCGTATCACTCGTCTATCAAGGCTTTGAATGCCAAAACGCTGTTAATGCAGATAATACGACACCTTCAGAAACACTGATTGAAAGTAAATTTAAGGTGATAGAAGATGTTGGAGGCGGCATGTTTTATTTAAGTCTTACCGGTGGCTTGCCGCGATTTATTAACGACAATAGTAAAATATGTATCGACAGCGATACTGCCATTGGGTTTTCTGGCATTCCTGCAGTAGACGGCCTACCCACGCGATTAGACGCGATTGATGCGACCGCTTATTTTAACGGTCAGGATCTTATTATTATTGTTAATTCTATAAATACAGACTTGAATTCAGGACGCGGCACCTTCTCAACATTTACGACAAGTTTTGTTTTCCCTTACTCTAATACATTAATACTAACGTACAACCCTGAGTCATCATCATTCACATTAAAGAAAATAATTCACAACCGAGGATTTGTTCACACCAACGGTTCAGCTTCATCAATCACTCCTTTTGCTGAAACGATCTTGCCGTCTTTTAATGAAGGAGAAATCGATAAACCAAAGATTCTAACGCCAACATCTCTCATTGAATATATACTTGAGTGAGATGCTATATTACCCACGTAAAACGCCAATACATTCATAGACGCCAAGACTAAATGCCACAAGAGATCCAACAAGTAATACATTGATAGCGAGTCTTTCAAGCTTATTTAAACCATAGGCTCGAAATTCTTCGATATCAATTTCATTTAGAAAAAACTTAGTCACTTGACCGCCAATATATATTGTTGCCTGATTTGAGACAGCCATTAGCGGAAAAAATACCAGCGCGGCCAATATTGCACCGACAAAAAATTTCAATAATGGCGTGGCCAACCCTAACAATTGAGCTGAATCACCAGACATCGTCGCCATAAAAGTTGCTAGCAACACGATTCCCATACCATTACCTAATATCAGCAAACGAAAGAACTGTTGGGTAAACTGTTGCTCCTCTTGTGACTTGATACTGACAATATTTAATAGAAGCCCGCTAAATGCCTCTTGCTGCTCTCGAGTCATATCCTGAAATTTCATAATACCTCCCTTTGACAAACTATCTGAGGAACCATTAAATATGAGTGCACCTATATTTGAAAGACCACAGTTTATCTTGACCCAGAATCAATCAATAGCCCTTTCAATAATTCGCACACAACAGCACAAGAAGAAACTGCCCTGCTGAAATCAACAAGGCAGCATAACCAACTCAAAAATAAGCCGATATTTTAGATTTAATCCGCCTGTCTTCTTAGGAATGCAGGAATATCCATTGGGTCAATTCCTGATTGACGCATGGCTGCAACCGTTGCATCACTTCTTCTACCGGTACGCATAACCGCTGGCTCATCTGACGACATTGCCATTGCCCGATCATCTGTTCCTGTACGAGTATGGATAACGGTTAGTGGCTTGGACTTTGTTTGACCCTTTGCACTACCAAGACCCGTTGCCACCATGGTAACTCGCAATTCATCTTGCAGATTTTCATCGATAACCGTACCAATAATGACCGTCGCATCATCAGCAGCAAGCTCCTTAATGGTGTGCATTACCTCGGTAACTTCACGCATTTTTAATTCGGAACTAGCGGTGATATTCACCAACACACCACGCGCACCTGAAAGGGTTACATCTTCCAGCAAAGGGCTTGCTACAGCTTGTTCCGCAGCAATACGTGCGCGGTCCACACCTGCTGACGATGCTGAACCCATCATCGCCATGCCCATTTCTGACATCACGGTCTTAACATCAGCAAAGTCAACATTCACCAAGCCAGGACAATTAATCACTTCTGCAATCCCTGCTACTGCACCATGCAACACATCATTCGCGGCTTTAAATGCATCCAGCATACTAATGTCATTACCCAACACCGTCATTAGTTTATCGTTAGGAATCACAATTAACGAATCAACATGCTGTGATAATGCATCCATACCAACTTCTGCAGCTTTAATACGTTTACCTTCAAAAGAGAATGGCTTACTAACAACGGCAACCGTCAAGATACCCATTTCTTTTGCCACTTGTGCCACGACAGGTGCTGCGCCCGTTCCTGTACCGCCACCCATACCTGCTGTGATAAACAACATATCCGAGCCTTGTATAAGCTCTGCAATACTATCACGATCTTCCAGAGCAGCCTCACGCCCAACCTCAGGATTTGCACCCGCACCTAAACCTTTAGTAATACTAGACCCTATCTGCAATAACGTAGACGCCTGATTGCCCTTCAGTGCTTGTGCATCAGTATTCATACAGATAAATTCAACGCCTTGCATCTTATTATTTATCATATGATCAACTGCATTACTGCCACAACCACCTACACCAATAACCTTGATTATTGCCTCTTGAGTTTCAGTATTCATCACTTCAAACATACCGTTTCTCCTTCCAAAGATTAAAATTAAAACTACCTGGTTTTTGATACAAAATTAAAAAACTTTTCACTTTCTTGCTAATATGAATATTCCACCACTTCAACCAATCAATATCACCTCATCAAACATACTCATTAAAAATTCTTCTGGAACCACCCTTTCATTTTTGAAAAAACCTGTTTAGCTGAACTACCCTGCATCCGACTATTTTGCTGGTGCTTCATTTGCTCAACACCTGCAATCAGCAACCCGACGCCTGTCGCGTATCTCGGTGTATGCACTACATCTTCCAGGCCACCTTCATAATACGGCATACCCAGTCTTACCGGCATATGGAAGATTTCCTCACCCAACTCGACCATGCCACGTAACGAGCTACAACCTCCCGTGATCACGATACCCGATGAAAGCAATTCTTCAAATCCACTACGGCGTAATTCCGCCTGAATAAGTGAATAGAGCTCTTCAGCACGCGGCTCAATCACTTCAGCCAAAGTGTGACGTGAGAGCTGACGTGCGCCCCGGTTACCCACATCTGGGACATCGATCATCTCATTGGTATCAACCATGCTGCGTAACGCGCAGCCATAATGACATTTGATATCTTCAGCATCCTTAGTTGGGGTACGCAATGCCATCGCAATATCATTGGTAATCTGATCACCAGCAATTGGAATCACAGCCGTATGACGGATAGCCCCGTGTGTAAACACAGCAATATCAGTCGTTCCACCGCCAATATCCACCAAACAGACACCCAAGTCTTTTTCATCTTCTGACAACACAGCCATCGCTGAAGCCAACGGCTGCAACACCAGATCACGGACCTCCAACCCACAACGATGCACACATTTCACTATATTTTGCGCTGCAGACACGGCACCAGTCACAATATGCACTTTCACTTCCAATCGTATGCCACTCATACCCACAGGCTCGCGTACGTCTTCCTGTCCATCAATAATGAATTCTTGATTAAGAATATGGAGAATCTGTTGATCCGCTGGAATATTGACCGCCTTTGCAGTTTCCATAACCCGTTCAACATCGGTTAATGAAACTTCTTTATCTTTAATAGGCACCATGCCATGCGAGTTAAAACCTCTGATATGACTACCGGCAATACCAGTAAACACTTCACTGATTTTACAATCAGCCATTAACTCAACTTCTTCTAGAGCACGTTGGATTGCATTAACTGTCGTTTCTATATTAGCGACAACACCTTTCTTCAAACCACGCGAAGGATGGCTTCCTAGACCAATAATTTCAAACCCACCTTCAGGCTTAATCTCGGCAACTATCGCCACAATTTTTGAAGTACCGATGTCAAGACCGACAATGAGATTCCTATCTTCCCTGGCCTTACTCATTTAGTTACACCTCCCTGATTTCGCGTCTTCTTCCGTGTTTGTTAATTGCCGCACTCGCTGCATCGCCTCTGGCAACCGTACGGCAAACCCATTCGGATAGCGCAAATCCATGTAAATAAGTGACTCTTGCCCATCCATTAGTGCAATACTTTGATCATATGCTGAGGCATAACGCGCAAGTCGCCGTTCCACCTCTTCTCTTCCAAGTTCCAATACTGTTCCTGCCTGCAAGCGTATGCACCAAGCATGTCGAGGTGACAAATCAATTTTTGCGATGCGCTGTTGCAATGGTTTTAATATCTTGTTAAAACCAACATATTGCTCTGCCACAACCCGCGAGCTTTCTTTCATTGGCCCCGTAAATACTGGCAGCTCATCATCAATACTTGCTCGAAAAACTTCACCATAGCTATTAACTAATGCACTGTTACCCCAACGTGCCATTGCCACATGCTCTTCTACCAAAACCTCTAATCCGTCCGGCCAAACTCGGTACACTTTCACGGTGCGAACCCAAGGCAACTTTCTAAATGCTTGCTGCACTGCCATCAAATCAACGGTGATAAAATTTCCGTTCACCTCGCTCTTAACCACTGACTCAACTTGAGCATAGGATAGGTGCTTAAAATTATTATTTTCAAAATTTTCGCCTCTAATATCTTTAATACTTACTTGCTTGATCGGAAAAATAGGCAATTTGATGTAACGACTATTAATGGTGTATAAAACAGCCAACAGCACTATAGCCAATAGGGTATAAGCCAAAAAACTCAATAATTGATAGTTATTCCACATAAGACAACGCCAATATTTGCATCACTAAATCTTCAAATGAGATACCCGCCTCATTCGCCGCCATTGGCACTAAACTGTGGCTGGTCATACCTGGCGAAGTGTTCGCTTCCAAGAAATAAGCGATTCCTGACTTATCCAGTATTACATCCACTCTTCCCCAGTCTTTGCATCCCAACACGCGATGGGCATGTAATGCTTGAGCCTGTATTGCTTTTGTTTCCTCATCCGGCAAACCACTCGGGCAAAAATATTGTGTATCATCCGACAAATACTTTGCCTGGTAGTCATACAAATCACCTGCCACTTCAATTCGCACCAACGGCAAGGGTGTATCGCCCAAAATAGCTGCAGTAAGTTCCACGCCATCTACAAATGCTTCGGCCAAAACCAATGGGTCATATTTAGCGGCCAATTGATAAGCCTCCGGTAAATCCTTTTCTACTCTGACCTTGCTTAAACCAATGGTTGAGCCTTCGTGCGATGGTTTAATAATTAATGGCAAACCCAATATCTTTACAACTTCACTAAAATCACTGTCAGCATTTAGAATCATATATTTCGGTGTAGTAATACCCGCTGCTTGCCAGACCAACTTAGTGCGCCATTTATCCATTGCTAACGCACTCGCCATGACACCACTACCGGTGTAAGGCAAACCCATCAGTTCTAAAGCGCCTTGTACTGTGCCATCCTCACCATAACGCCCATGCAACGCGATATATGCCCGGTCAAACTTCTGCTGCAGCAAAGCCTCCATCGGCTGCTCCGCAGGATCAAACGAATGTGCGTCCACACCACTGCTTTGCAATGCAGCCAGCACAGCTTTACCACTATTAAGAGAAATCTCACGCTCAGCCGAACGCCCACCGAGCAAAAGTGCAACTTTTCCAAAGTCACGATTATTCATTATAAAGACTCCCAGACTCACCAATAATGCGTACTTCTCGTATTAGCTCTATGCCTTTTTTATTTATTACAATGCCTTGAATAGTTCGTATCACTGACTCTATATCTGCCGCTGTTGCACCGCCGGTATTTGTAATGAAATTTGCATGTTTCGGAGACACCATGGCGCCTCCAACACAAAATCCCTTTAAACCACATGATTCAATCAACCGCGCCGCATAATGACCTCGGGGGTTTCTAAAAACCGAACCAGAATTCGGTAAATTTAACGGCTGGCTATTAGTACGTTCCACCAATAATTTTTTTATGTTTTGAATAGAAGTCACATGATTGCCACGTTTTAAACGCAGCCAACCGCCAACAAACCACTCTTCATACTTTGAGTTATCACCTGTATTTTTTGCAATCGCATACCGATAACCGATGTCATAAGCGTTAAGCTGTCGCACATGCAACCGACCTTGACGATCCATCACCTGCACTTGCTCAACGATGTCCCATGTTTCTGAACCATAACAACCTGAATTCATTGCTAAGGCACCACCCACCGTCCCGGGTATACCTGCTAAAAACTCTGCGCCGGTAAAATCATTTAACGCGGTAAATCGAGCCACTTTCGCACACGCCACCCCAGCACTTGCGTAAATTAAACTATCCGAAGCATCCTGCTTAACCAGCATCAATTCTTTCAATTTTCCGTGCAAAGCGACTACCGTACCTTGAAAACCGCCATCACGAACCAGCAAATTACTACCCAGGCCAACAAAGTATATGGGTTCATCTGTTGGCAGTCCTTGTACAAACACGGCCAAGTCATCAATATCTGCTGGTTTATAAAAACGTGCCGCCACACCTCCTGCACGCCAAGAAGTATGTTTGCTCATCGGCTCATTAATACGCATTTCGCCACGTAAAATAGGCATATTAGAACCATGAATAAATTCATTAACTTCTGACATTTTCATAAGTGTGTTTTGTAACAACCTCAATATTTAATTGTTCACTTAACCACTAATCAGCTTTAATCGTTTTCTACTCTGCGCCACATCAGGTGCCACACAACCGACTGAACCTGCCCCCATGACCAACACAACATCGCCATCTTGAGCAACATCAAGTATTGCTTGTGCCAATGCATCCACCGTTCCAACAAATTTTGGTTCTAATTTTCCATTGACTCTAACTGCACGGATTAGTGATTTACTGTCAGCAGCGACAATTGGCTTTTCTCCAGCTGCGTAAACTTCTGTTAACAGTAGTTCATCCACTTTACAAAGTACTTTGACAAAATCTTCAAATGCATCCCGTGTGCGTGTATAGCGATGTGGCTGAAAAGCTAACACTACCCGTCGACCTGGAAAAGCACCTCTTGCGGCTTCAATCGTCGCCTCCATTTCAACTGGATGGTGACCATAGTCGTCGATCAAGGTAAAAGATGAATTACCCACTAATTTAATATCGCCATAGTTTTGGAATCGCCGTTCAACGCCGCTAAATTCTGCCAGCGCTTTAATAATAGCTTCGTCTGCCACACCTAACTCATTACTCACGGCAATGGCTGCCAAGGCATTCTGTATATTATGTACGCCAGGCAAATTTAGTTTTATCTTCAGCCGACGTGCTTGACCATCTGTATCAATGACTGCCGTAAATTCCATTTTGCCCTGTTTGTGCTCTATATCAACTGCACGGACTTGTGCTGCTTCTGACAAGCCGTAGGTTGTTATCGGCTTACTCACATGAGGCAATATTTCACACACATTGGCATCATCGATGCAAAGTATTGACATGCCGTAAAAAGGTAAATGCTGCAGAAACTCAACAAAGGTTTGCTTCAGTCGATTGAAATCATGACCATAAGTTTCCATATGATCCTCATCAATATTGGTCACGACGGTCAATACCGGTTGCAAATAAAGAAATGAGGCGTCCGATTCATCCGCTTCCACCACGATAAATTCACCGCTGCCTAATTTCGCATGGCAACCCGCGGCTTCCAAGCGACCACCAATCACAAAGGTTGGATCCATTTCAGCTTCAGCCAAAATGCTGGCAACTAAACTGGTCGTCGTTGTTTTTCCGTGCGTGCCTGCAATAGCTATACCGCGGCGCAATCTCAACAACTCCGCCAACATTAAAGCACGCGGCACTATGGGTATATTTTTCTCTCGCGCAGCAATGACTTCTGGGTTATCTTCTTTCACAGCCGTTGACGTCACCACGGCATCGGCTGATGCAATGTATTCACTTGCGTGGCCAACATGGACTTCTGCACCCATCGTCCTCAGTCTGCGTGTTGCTATATTATCTGCCAGATCCGAACCACTCACTTGATAACCTAGGTTGAGCAAAACTTCTGCAATACCGCTCATTCCAGAACCACCGATTCCTACAAAATGAACATGCTTTACTTTATGTTTCATTGCTGCACCTCGCTTATGTCAATACAAGTTTGCGCAACTACTCGTGTCGCGTCTGGCTTAGCTAATGAACGTGCGGCCATGGCCATAGCAAGTAATTTTTCGCGTGTATTTTCCAATAGAATTTTCTTTAATTTTTTAGGAGTTAATTCATTTTGAGGCAGTAAAACAGCAGCTTCATGATTACTTAAAAACGCCGCGTTTACTGTTTGATGATCATCAACCGCGTAAGGATAAGGCACGAGAACACTGGCCACCCCCGCTGCAGTCAATTCAGAAATTGTTAAAGCACCAGCTCGACATACCACTAGGTCACAGTCGGCATAACACGCCGCCATATTATCTATAAAATCTACTAACTCGACATCTTCCACCATGTCACCATAATTCTGTTTCAGCACTTCTAAATGTTTCTCGCCTGCTTGATGTATAACTGAAGGACGTATATTCTGCGGCAATAATTTCAATGCTTCTGGCACGACCGTATTCAAAACTTGTGCGCCTAAACTACCGCCAATGACTAGTAACTTAAGCTTTCCTTCTCGGCCCTGAAAACGCTGCTCAGGGGTATCTAACCGGCCAATCTCATCACGCACAGGATTTCCAGAAAAAATGACATTATTACGACTAGTCTGAATGACTCCAGGAAAACCGAGCAGCACTTTATCTGCAAGTTTGGCTAATATCTTATTTGTCAGGCCGGGCACTGAATTCTGCTCATGAATTAATAGTGATTTATTCATTAGAGAGGCCATCATGCCACCCGGAAAAGCTGGATAACCACCCATTCCTAGCACCACATTTGGTTTCACTTCACGTATCACTTGAATGCTTTGCCAGAAAGCCCGTAATAAACGCAGCGGTAATGTCAGCCAAGTAATTGCACGCTTTCCGCGCAATCCTGAGAAATCTATCGTTTTTATTTCAAATCCATGCTGTGGCACCAGCCTTGCTTCCATACCAGATTGTGTACCTAACCACACCACACGCCATCCAGCAGATTTTAGATAATTAGCCACAGCTAAGCCCGGGAATACATGTCCACCCGTGCCACCTGCCATGATCAGAATCGTCTGTGTCATACCGAAAAACCTTTAAGACGTTGTCGATTTTCCCAATCCACACGCAGTAACACGGCTAATGCCAGACAAGTTGCCGTGATACTACTGCCACCAAAGCTCATCAGCGGCAGCGTCAATCCCTTGGTTGGCAATGCCCCCATATTCACACCCATATTGATAAAGGCCTGCATACCTATCCAAATACCGATACCTTGCGCTACCAACGCTGAAAAATAACACTCCAACTTAGCCGCCTGCCGGCCAATAACAAACGCCCGCATAACCAACCAAACAAATAATAGAATAACTGCCAACACCCCGACAAAACCCAGTTCTTCTGCTAGTACTGCTAGTAAAAAGTCGGTATGCGCTTCGGGCAAATAAAACAATTTTTCAACACTTCCACCTAAACCGACACCCAACCATTCACCGCGCCCAAACGCCATTAATGCATGACTTAACTGATAGCCTTTGTCATGAGGATCTGCCCATGGATCCATAAATCCGACGATGCGATCTATGCGATAACCAGCACCCACCACTAAAGCAAATGCACTAGTAACTAGGAAAGCAAGTAATCCACTAAACAGCTTCAAACTCAGCCCACCCAGAAAAAGTATAGCCATAGCCAATACGGTTACCACAACAAACGCACCAAAGTCTGGCTCGAGTAACAACAAAACCCCTACTACTGAGATAATCAGGAAAACCGGAAGAAAACCTTTGATAAAACTGTCCAGATAACCAGCCTTTCTTACCACATAGCCCGCTGTATAAATCAGAATAAAGAATTTCATAAATTCAGATGGCTGCACATTGACTACAAATAATGACAGCCAGCGCCTGCCACCTTTAATCTCTTGACCAATTCCAGGAATCAAAACCAATATAAGCAAAAACACACCAAATAAAAACAGGTAACTTGAATATTGTTGCCACCTTTGCATCGGCACCTGAAATGCTAGCGCGCCCAACAATAAACCCACGAGGATATAGGCTGCATGTCTTATTAAATAATAACTTGACCCACCTGCGCCACGACTATCTTCTGCTATGACAATCGATGCTGAATAGACCATAACCAACCCCAAGCTGAACAAAATCATGACAGTCCAGATCAATATCTGATCAAAATCTGCCATGCTTCTTTGATTGTTCGCCTGATAATTCATAAATTAGTGTTTTTTCTGTCCGAAATTAAAAAATTTAGTCTCAATTTCTTTTACTGCCGCGACAAATACTTCAGCACGATGAATATAGTTTTTAAACATATCAAAACTGGCACAAGCCGGTGACAGCATCAATACATCTCCTGCTTGCGCCAATAAGAAGCTAATTTGCATAGCTTCTTGCATGGTCTCTGCAAAATGGATTGGCACATCGCAGCCGTTAATTGCAGCAGCCATTCTTTTTGCATCTCTCCCTATCAAAACCACAGCGCGCGCACTTTCTGACACGGGTCCTCTAAGCGGCGAGAAATCTTGCCCCTTACCATCACCGCCAGCAATCAAAACAACTTTTTGCTTAATGCCATTTAATGCCGCCACAGTCGCACCAACATTGGTACTCTTGGAGTCATCAAAAAATGTCACATCATTAAAAACAGCCACTTTCTCCATGCGATGAGGCAAACCTCGGAACTCTCGTAGCGCCTGCAATAAAGGCTCAAATGGCAGATGTAGTGCACGGCATATGGCCAATGCGGCCAGGGCATTAACTGCGTTATGTAATCCCGCCACCACTAGCTCATTTGCCTTTAGTAAGCATGTCTTGCCCTGCACCAACCAAATTTCATCACCGTCATGAAACAAACCAAAATCTACATCTGACGTAGGTGCACTGGGACCAAACGTCACTTGCGCTTGATCCGTTAGCGCCATTTCACATACTCGCACATCATCACGATTTAAAATTTGTATACCTTTGTTATCGCTATCACGCTTAAAGATACGTGCTTTTGCTACTGCATAGACGCCCATATCTGCATATCTATCTAAATGATCTTCACTTAGATTCAACACGGCTGCAACGTCTGCATTGAGATTGGATGTGGTTTCAAGTTGAAAACTGGACGTCTCTAGAACCCAGGCTTGGGGCAATTTTTCTGAGTCCATTCTTGCCATTAATACGTCTAGCACTGCTGGACCAATATTTCCAGCCACCTCGACATCCCATCCGGCTTTACTTAACATCGCGCCAACCATGGCAGTAACTGTTGTTTTGCCATTGGAACCTGTAATAGCTAAGACTTTTGGCTTGGTTATTTTGTCTTGTTCAAACGCCATATTGAAGAGTGCAATATCACCCATGACTGGAACACCTTGTTGCTTTGCTTGCTGCACTAGCGGCTCAATCAAAGGAACTCCTGGGCTGATAGCAATCAATGACACATCGTCAAATAATTCCGCTTTAAACTCACCCAGGTAAGCTGCATCTGTTGCAATCAAACGCGTTAATGATTCTAAGTGCGGTGGATTTAGTCGGCTATCCGCGACACGTACTATCGCACCTAAGCGCAGCAGCCACTTTGTCATTGATAATCCTGTTTCACCCATACCGAGTACCAGCACTTTTTTTCCTCGCAAACTCATCGTAATTTCAATGTTGACAATCCTATCAATACAAGAATGATGGTAATAATCCAAAATCTCACCACTACCTGATTCTCCTTCCAACCTTTTAATTCAAAATGGTGGTGCAGGGGTGCCATACGAAATACTCGTTTACCCAAAAACTTATACGATGCAACCTGTATCATGACGGACAATACTTCCACTACAAACACCCCGCCCATAATAACTAGCACAATCTCTTGTCGCACAATAACCGTCACCACACCTAATGCAGCACCCAACGCAAGCGCACCAACATCACCCATAAATACTTCAGCGGGATACGTGTTAAACCATAGAAAGGCTAATCCTGCACCCGCCAGCGCAGCACAAAACACGGCCAATTCACCAGCGTTCGGGATATAAGGTATACCTAGGTAATTTGCGAAAACCACATGGCCGGCTAAATAAGCAAAAACTGCCAATGCGCCGCTAATCATAACCGTTGGCATGATAGCAAGGCCGTCTAGTCCATCGGTAAGATTAACCGCGTTGCTTGTTCCGACTATGACAAGAAAAGTTAATATACCAAAACCAGCAACACCCATCGGTATCGCGATATCTTTAAAGAAAGGCACAATCAAATCTGTTTGGGCGGGCAACTCAGCAGTTGAAGCCAAATAAAATGCAACGGCAAACGCAATCACCGATTGCCAGAAAAATTTCGCACGTGCGGAAATTCCCTTAGAATTGCGATGCACAACTTTACGGTAATCGTCGACCCAACCAATAATGCCAAAGCCCATTGTTGTGAGCAACACAACCCAAATATAGCGGTTGCTTAAATCTGCCCACAATAACGTAGTAATAACGATAGACACTAGTATCAATGCCCCGCCCATTGTGGGTGTTCCGGCCTTAATTAGATGAGTTTTCGGTCCATCATCACGTACCGACTGGCCTATTTTATAGGCTGTTAATTTGCGGATCATATAAGGACCAACCAGGAATGAAATTGCCAACGCAGTTAATGCCGCCATCATTGTTCGCATCGTAATATAACTAAACACATTGAATGCGCTGATATCCTGTGCAAACCACTGCGATAGCATTAATAACATAGCAGCCCCTCTAAAGAACACAACACCTTCAGATAAACAACTTTTCGATGCGCCTGTTTATATGTCATATTCTTTGTCATAAATCAATCAAACCTCAAACTGCTTTATTACATTTTCCATTCGCATGAAGCGTGACCCTTTTACAAGCAACGTCACATCAGGAGCCAGCAACTTTTCGATTTCACATAACAGTGTCGACATTGATTCAAAATGCCGCGCACCTTGCCCATATTTTTCTGCGGTATAAGCACTCAATTCACCCAGTGTTAACAATCCACTTAACCCCGCCTTTCTCGCTTCCTGACCAATCATTCGATGAAAATCTGCACCGCCACTACCCAATTCGCCCATATCGCCTAGCACTAAATATTTTTTACCCGTTGTTTCTGCCAGCACTTCCAGTGCAGCACGTACTGATGCTGGATTAGCGTTATAACTATCATCTATTAATAAAGCGTTATGTTTTCCTTGTTTCTTCTGCAAGCGACCTTTTACACCTGTAAATTTCTCTAAACCTGCCGCTATAATTTCCTTACTAATGCCCAAACCAACAGCCGCCGCTGCTGCCGCCAATGCGTTAGCCACATTATGTTTACCCGGCACTTTTAATTCTATTTGCTCATAACCACTTGGAAATTTAGCGGTTATCTTGCTATGCAACCCCTCTGATTGATAATCTGCATTGATCTGTGCATTATTATTTAAACCAAACTCCACTACACATCGATTGCCCGCCAGCTCTTCCCATAAGGGCGCATAGGTATCATCTGCATTTATAACTGCAACGCCCTGCTGATCCAACCCTTCAAAAATCTCACCTTTAGCACGCGCCACTTTTTCAATTGAACCCAATCCTTCAATATGCGCTTCACCCGCATTTGTTATTACAGCCACAGTCGGCTTTGCCAGCTGAGTAAGGTACGCAATTTCATTCATGTGATTCATACCCATCTCAATCACCGCATAACGATGTTGTTCACGTAACCGAAATAGCATTTGTGGCACACCAATGTCATTATTTAAATTACCTTCAGTTACCAGCACTCGTGCTGAACGTTCATTACTATCCGATGAATCTTGAATTGATTCATATAGAATCGATGCAATCATTTCTTTGACGGTTGTTTTACCATTGCTTCCGGTCACCGCGACCAATGGCATTTTAAAACGCCCTCGCCAATAAGCTGCTAATCGCCCCAGTCCTAATTTCGTGTCTTCCACCTGTATTGTCGGGATCTTTGTCGTTACATTTTGAATACCATTGTGCGCAGCAATCATTGCTGCAACCGCGCCTTTCTCTACTGCACCATCAATATAATCATGGCCATCAAAGCTCTCTCCTGTTAGCGCCACAAATAGATCGCCTTGTTTCACGCTACGACTATCCGTACTAACACCGGTGAAATAAACATCTTCCCCGTGCCAATTAACGTTTATGGCCCTAGCAGCCTCTTCTACCATCATCATGATCGTACCGCTCCCTTAACAGCCAGTTCAAGTAACGTTTGCTGCACAATCTTGGCATCACTAAATGGGATTTTCTTGTCATTAATCTCTTGATAATCCTCATGCCCTTTGCCTGCGATTAGAACGATATCGTCTTTGCCTGCACTATCAATTGCTTGGCGAATTGCAGCGGCACGATCCGTTTCTATTCTAAAACTTGCATCTTCATGGGCGCCTGCAACGATCTCATCGATAATTTGCTGTGGCGACTCTTGTCGTGGATTATCATTAGTAATAATGACTTCATCAGCAAGACGCGTCACAACCTCGCCGCTTAGCTTACGTTTTGCTTGATCGCGCTCACCACCACAACCAAAAACACACAATAATTTTGCTTTATTGTTTCTTGATTGTGTCTCTTCTAATGAATGCTTGATGATTTCGCGTAACGTGACCAACACTTGACTTAATGCATCTGGCGTGTGCGCATAATCCACAATCACAAATGGCAATTCTCCGCCACCGTATTTCTCCATTCGACCAGCAATTGGCTTTACTTGCTGTATCGCATAGACTGCATCTGCGAACTTAATTCCTTTTGCTAACAAGGTTGACAAAACAGCCAACAGATTGGAAGCATTGAACCGTCCAATCAAATCAATGGCCACATGTCCATACTCATCTTTATACTCAACATCAAACGATAGACCTTGAATACTTGATTGAAGATTAGACCCACGAACAATACTGAAATTATCTGGGCATCTGCTACTCATTTCTGGCTGCATAAACCCATAGCCAATGACTTGTGTGTCTTTATTTTCCAATTGCCGTGAAAGCTCGACACCATACACTTCGTCTAAATTAAGTACTGCATGCTTAAGACCTGGCCAAAAAAACAGTTTAGCTTTAGCTGTGGCGTAGGCATCCATGCTGCCGTGATAATCCAAATGATCATGGGATAAATTAGTCAACACAGCCACAGAGAACACCACGCCATTGATACGCTCTTGTACAATACCGTGAGATGAAACTTCGATTGCCACACTATCCGCACCCTGATACAAATACTCCGCCATCATCTGTTGCAATAAAACACCATCTGGCGTGGTATTAATGGTTGATTCCAGCGCATCAATAAAACCATTACCCAATGTTCCAATGACAGCTGTCTTGCTATTAAGAACCGACATCGCCTGTGCAACCCAATGGCTACAAGAAGTCTTTCCATTTGTCCCGGTGATTCCAACTAGCCACAATTTCTCAGAAGGGTGGCCATAGACATGACTAGCAATATGCCCTGTCTTCGCTTTTAACCCTGCAATGGGCAATGCCGGCAATTGCCACTCTGGGTTCCAAGAAAAATTCTTTTTCTCCCACAGAATGGCATTCGCTCCAGCTTTAATAGCTTCCGGTATAAATTTTCGCGCATCAAATTTCTTTCCTGCATAAGCAAGAAAGGTATCACCCGGCTCCACTCGACGGCTGTCTGATACCAAACGCTTAATCGAAACACCCAGATCATCCAGAAGTTGAATATCAAATGACTTTTTAGGTTTATCTATCGCCATTAAACTCATCCCCCGACCTCAAACTCAGTTGCAACTGGAAATGACACGACGTTATCTATTGGTGCATCATGTGGAACATTAAGCATTCTTAGCGCACCAGACATCACTTTACTAAAGACGGGCGCGGCAACTAAGCCACCATAATATTGGCCTGCTGATGGCTCATCTAACATAACAGCAATAATGAGACGCGGGTTAGACGCTGGCGCATAACCTACAAATGAGGCGATGTATCGATTCTTAGCGTAACCTTTACCCTCTATATATTTATGTGCGGTACCTGTTTTACCTGCAACGCGATAACCTGCCACCTGTGCCAATGGTGCAGTCCCCCCTGGCTGAACAACCATTTCAAGCATGTCGCTCATCGCTAAAGCGGTTTCTTTGGAAATTACTTTCTGCCCCATCACGCTTGGGTTTCGTTTAAGTAACGACACAGGTAAGAGTTCACCACCGGTTGTAAATAAGGTATAAGCACGTGCTAATTGCATCAGACTGGCTGAAATGCCATGACCATATGACATCGTAGCCTGATCGACTACTCGCCAATCGTTATATGGACGCAACTCACCTCCCGCCTCGCCAGGAAACCCTAAATCAGCCGACGAACCAAAACCCGAACGATTAAGCATTTTCCACATGGTTTTTGGCGGCAACGACAAAGCTATTTTAGCCGTCCCGACATTACTCGACGTTTGTATTACTTGAGCAACCGACAATGCACCCTTGTCTTGCACGTCACGTATGATTCGTCGTCCTATTTTCAATAGACCGGGCGCTGTTTGTATGACGGTGTCTGAGTTGACAACACCCAACTCCATCGCAATGGCTACCGAAAATGGTTTCAAAGTTGAACCCAACTCTAAACTTTCGACTAAAGCACGATTACGTATACCTTCTGGCGTAAAGCTTGAGCGTCGATTTGGGTTAAAAACAGGCCAATTAGATAACGCCAATACCTCCCCGGTTTTAGCGTCTAACACAACCACGCTGCCAGACTCGGCACGGTTTGCAATAGCCGCACGCTTCAACTCACTATGCGCTAAATATTGAATACCACTATCAAGCGCCAGAACAAGATCTTGCCCCTGCCTAGGAAGGCTAATATTCTCAATATTCTCTACAATTTTGCCTTTGCGATCCTTGACTACCCGACGACTACCTAGCTCACCCGTGAGTGTCTCTTGCCATGCCAGCTCAATACCTTCTTGCCCGTCATCATCTATGCCCGTAAAGCCCAACATATGTGCTGTCACTTCACCGGCAGGATAAAAACGCTGCGATTCATTTTGAAGAAAAACACCTGGCAACGCCAGCTTAGCAACACTGTCTGCGACACCTGGTGGCACACGACGTTTTAGATATACGAAGCGACGCTTCTTATTAGCAACCTGTGACTCAATCTCTGATAGATCCATCTGCAATAACTTCGCCAATGCCATTAACTCTTCCTTACTTGCAGACACTAGCTTTGGGTCAGCGCATATAGAAGCGACAGGCGTACTAATAGCAAGCACCTCACCATTCCGATCAGCAATCATTCCACGGCTTGCTCCCATTTCTACAACATGGCTATAGCGAGATTTGCCTTCTTGTTGCAAAAAATCATGGTTAACTCCCTGCAAATAAAATGCACGTCCAGCCAGTCCAATTAACCCAAGCAGCAGCAACACCAGCAAGAAACGCGAACGCGATGCCGATAATGTTAGATAAGGTGCTGGTTGATGCATCATGGCACTAACACTCTTTTGGAATCAAACAAGCTCACAAAATAGGCCGGCAGCACGGTATGTGTACGTGTCGCAACAGGCTTTTCCATACTTAAATCTTCTCTCGCAATACCCTCTATATGCCTGTGTGCAGCCAATGTACTTTGCTCAAGCTGTAATTTTCCCCACTCCACTTCTAGCCGGTGCGTCATGACTAGCTCACTTTCCAATGCCGTAATTAACTTACGCGCTTCATGCTGTGACATCACAACACCAAGCGCACAAAAAACCAAGATTAACGCCAAACAAAAATTAAATTTAATCATCATCACACCTATATTAAACTCGCTCTGCCACACGCAACACTGCGCTTCTGGCTCTCACGTTAGCTGACACTTCTACTTGACTTGGGCGAATTGCTTTGCCAATTAGTTTCAATTTTTGATTACTAAAACGTTGCACCTCTTTATCTCGTAGTGGCAATCCACGCGGCAATTCATCGGTATTAGCTGCCGCCCGAACATACCGTTTAACCAAGCGATCTTCCAGAGAATGAAAGCTAATCACTGCCAACCTCCCGCTTGGCTTCAGTAACCCGACACATTGCGGCAAAATCGACGACAAGCCCTCAAGCTCCTGATTGAGAAAAATCCTGATCGCCTGGAAAGTGCGCGTCGCCGGATTCTGTTTATTTTCTCGCCTGCCCCCACGCGAACGCACGACTGCCGCGACAATCTCGGCAAGTTGAAGTGTGGTAACAATAGGTTGCCGCGTTCTTGCCATAATAATCGCTCTTGCAATCTGCCTAGCAAACCGTTCTTCGCCATATTCTTTTATCACCTCTCCTAAATGAGCTTCCGATACTGAAGCGAGCCACTGAGCTGCCGTTTCTCCCCGACTCGTGTCCATACGCATATCAAGTGGGCCATCCGAACCAAAGCTAAATCCTCGTGACGCTTCATCCAATTGCGGTGATGACATACCCAAATCCAACAACACACCATCGACCTGCGTAATACCCATACTCTGTAAAATCTTCTGAAGATCTGAAAAATCCCCATGTTTAATGCTAAACCGCTGATCATTGATAGCTTGGCCTGCGGCTACTGCCTCTGGGTCTTTATCAAAAGCGATTAATTGACCACCTTCACCCAACTTTGACAGTATTAAACGACTATGTCCGCCACGACCAAATGTACCGTCTATATATGTGCCATTGGGCTTAATCGCCAGGGCATCCACTGCTTCGTGTAGCAAAACTGTAATATGCATAGCCGCATCACTGCCATATCACAATGAGAAACCATCTAACTCAGGCGGCACATCGCCATTCTTAAATACAAGCGCATCTTCAATTTCGATATTCCACTTCTCTTCATCCCACAATTCAAATTTTGCGCCCTGCCCGACCAACACAACACCCTTTGACAAGCCAGCAAATTGACGCAACGGTGACGCTATTAAGATGCGGCCGGAGCCATCCATATCGACATCACTGGCATTACCAACAAGCAATCGTTGTAAACTACGGGTTTGAGGATTAAAACTAGAAAGGCCGTTAAGCTTTTGCTCTATGGGCTCCCAAGCAGGTTGGGGGTAAACCAATAAACACTTAGAAGGATCAGCAGTGACAATCAGATGCCCGGAACAAAAAGACATCAGAATATCGCGATACCGTGTTGGTATTGCGAGTCTGCCTTTATTATCCAAATTGAGCTGTGTGATTCCACGAAACAATTTATCGCCTCACTAATACGGGTAAGTTATTTTGCACTTTATCCCACCTTGCACCACTTCGCCCCACTTTATATAACAACTGGTCATCCGTCAAGTGAACCAGTCGATTTTCTTCGATATGACAAGGGCTTAAAGTTAAAACAGGAAACAACAATCACTTAAGAGATTTATTTGTAAAATAAGATAGATAGCAATATAAATGAATGTAACTTATGACTTTAAATGGCGCCTTGAATGGCACTCTAATCAGAATATAGCCCCAATTTACCCCTTTATCTTTTTAACTAATTAATCCCACTGACAATGCCAATCTACTGGAAGCAGGCCAAACAAGAATTAGCTGCGCAAGATGACGTCATGCACAAACTCATGCAACATGCTGGAGAAGCAACTCTCAGCTCACGAGGAGACGCTTTTACAACGCTCGCACGCTCAATCGTGGGTCAACAAATATCCGTTAAAGCGGCTGCAAGCGTATGGCAAAAGGTCATCGCTGAGGTGCCACATATGACAGCTCCAGCAATATATGGCAGCAATACCGACTTATTACGCAACTGCGGATTATCCCAAAGAAAAGTGATTTACCTACAAGACCTGTCTCGACACTTCATAGAAAAAACGTGGGATGAAACGACATGGCATGAAATGAGCGACGAAGCCATCATCGCTCAATTGATACAAGTGAAAGGCATTGGACATTGGACAGCGGAGATGTTTCTAATTTTTCATATGCTACGCCCCAATATCTTGCCGCTAGATGACATCGGGTTACAGCGCGCAGTCAGCCTTCATTACAACGCCAACCAGCCAATTGACAAAGACGCTATACGCAAACTTGCCAAACAATGGCAACCTTGGTGCACTGTCGCGACATGGCATTTATGGCGCAGTCTCGATCCTTTGCCAGTCGCTTACTAATTTCAAGAAAAAATCTAACAATCAGTGGCTTACTGCGCGACCACCCAACTACACCCCAGGTTGCAATGTAACTGGAAGCGTAACTTCATTTTCCTCTCGCAACACAGTGACTTGCACTACATCACCTACTTTATATTTATCTAATATTGACAATAACTCATCAACCGATTCAATCAAATGGCCATCCAGCGCAACGATAACATCCTCCGGCTTTACTCGACCATCCCTAGAAATCGTCGCGCCTTTAAGACCGGATTTTTCTGCTGCTGTACCAGGGTTAACGCTAAGAATAACAACACCTTTGATCTCCAGCATCCCGGTTAAACGATTGTTCAGTTTACTATCAACTGTAATTCCCAAACCTGGGCGAATATATTTTCCACGACTGATTAACTGAGGCACCACACGGTTAACTGTATCCACCGGCACAGCAAAGCCAATGCCAGTACTGCGACCAGATGGGCTATAAATCATTGTATTAATACCGATAAGCCGCCCTGCAGAATCAAGCAACGGCCCGCCTGAATTCCCCGGATTAATCGCCGCGTCGGTCTGAATTAGATTATCAATAAGACGCCCATCTTCACCGGGTAAAGAACGATCAAGCGCGGAAACAATACCTGTCGTCAGCGTCCAGTCCAAACCGAATGGGTTACCAATAGCAAACACTTTCTGCCCCACTTTAAGATCATGACTCGCACCTAGCGGTACGGGAGTAGGACGCTGAATACCAATACCAACCTTTAGCACCGAAATATCATGCGCGGGGCTGCTACCCACCAATGCCGCTTTATAGTCACGTCCATCCGCAAGACGAACAATCGCTTCACTGGCACTTTTTATTACATGGAGATTAGTCACAATGTGACCATCATCATCCCAAACAAAACCCGAACCAGTGCCACCTGGAACTGAAAATATGTTCCGCGTCCAGACATCCATTACACGCTGATGAGTGGTAATAAACACCACTGAGTCACGAGAATTCTCAAACAACTCAATCGTACTTTTCTCGTCTTGCGCCAGATTGCCACGCGCCTCAACTATTCTAGGCGTCGCGTTTTGTTGAGAATCGGATGAAAACAAACTCGACCAATTAACTGGAAGCAGTATGCTGCGAAAAAGTAGCGTTAAAACAGCAACGACCAATATAAACCAAACTAGACGCGCAAAAAATTGGCCATTAGCAGACATAGAACAATGACTCCTTAAACATTAAACACTTTACTGAACAATATTTTATATGCAAAAAAAGAAAACCTTTCTTTATAGCAAGATCTCCAGAAATACAATCTTTATAGTTAAGAATTATCTGACGCACATAACCTGCGGGATCATTCTTTTCCACCAAGGCATTGTAACTTGTAATGACCAACTAAAACTGCACACGTTTTTAGCAGGTGAGCTGCAATTTCCCGACCCACGACCCGATCAGCTAACATTGTTACCTGAAAGCTGGGATAATTACGGATGAATAATGAGACTTCACAGACAACATCTTCGTCCCTAGAAAACACTGACGGGCAATTTTTTAATGAATTGCCTTTGTCACCAAAATTACTGACAACATTACAACAGCTTGAATACTTAACGATGACGCCAATTCAAGCGGCTAGTTTGCCGGTTACGTTGGCAGGTCATGATCTAATCGCGCAAGCCAAAACAGGCAGCGGCAAAACAGCCGCATTTGCATTGGCGTTGCTGACCAATCTTAATCCACGCCGCTTTGCAGTACAAGCCATGGTGCTGTGTCCAACGCGTGAATTAGCCGATCAAGTGACGCAGGAGCTTCGCCGTCTGGCACGATTTGCTGACAACATCAAAATTCTTACACTGTGTGGCGGTAGTACCATGCGCCCACAAATATCCAGCTTGGCACATGGTGCACATATTGTTGTTGGCACGCCCGGTCGCATTATGGACCATTTGCAACGCAACACCCTAAACCTAGAAGCACTGAACACCTTAGTTTTTGATGAAGCTGATCGCATGCTGGACATGGGTTTTTATGATGACATTGCATTTGTTGTAAAACACTGTCCGATTGAACGTCAAACATTACTGTTCTCAGCAACCTATCCCAAAGGCATTGCAGGACTTGCACGACAGTTTTTACGTAACCCACGTGAAGTCAAACTGCTGGAACAACATGAGGAACACAAGATACGCCAGCGTTTCTACGAAATAGAAGATGCATTACGCTTGCAGACGGTTGCATTGTTGCTTAAGCACTATCTTCCCATTAGCACGCTGGCATTTTGTAACACCAAGCAGCAGTGTCGTGATTTGCTGGAAGTATTGCAGGCGCAAGGCATAAATGCACTGACTCTGAATGGCGACCTTGAACAACGCGAACGGGATCAAGTGTTGATACAATTTGCCAATCGTAGTTGCTCTGTATTAGTAGCAACCGATGTGGCCGCACGTGGTTTGGATATCACGCAACTTGAAGCTGTCATTAATGTCGACGTAACAGCTGACCCGGAAATATATATTCATCGTATTGGCCGCACAGGTCGCGCTGATGAAAACGGCTGGGCACTAAGCCTGTGCAGCCTGCCTGAAATGCCCCGAGTTGTGGAGATTACAAAGATGCTAGGTTCCGAACCCGAATGGCATGAAGTAGCTACACTGCAAATTAATAACAACACCCCGCTGTCATCACCGATGGTGACACTACAAATACTCGGTGGTCGCAAAGAAAAAATCCGTCCCGGAGATGTATTGGGCGCGCTCACTAGCGGAGCAGGCTTCACACGTGAGCAAATCGGAAAAATCACCGTAACCGACCAGTCGACTTATGTTGCTGTGGCACGTGATATTTCTCGTGAAGCTATGCGCAAATTATCAGCTGGGAAGGTTAAAGGTAAAACGGTAAAAGTACGTGTGTTGTAGCGTCAACCTAAAATCCTCAGCTGGATGATGTTTAGAGTGCGTTGTTGTCGCCTTTAGGCACGGCGCAATGAGGCATAATAACAAGTTATTACAACGAATTACAACGCAGCAAAAAAGCAACAACAGCGTACTATAAGCATCATAGCGTAGCTTACCTTTAAAGTGAGTTCCATATGAAAAATATTAGTCTTATTTTTATGAGATTCATTATTACTATAGCGGTCAACTGAGGATTTTAGGTTCAAGAAAAGTTCATGGAAAACGATAAGATAATTGCAGCTGTGCGGCAGTGGGTGGAGACCTTGATTGTCGGCATAAATCTCTGCCCATTTGCCAAGCGTGAATTGGCGAAGAACCGGGTGCGTTTCATTGTGACCGAGGCGACGACAGATGATGAGTTGATGACGGCACTACAAGCTGAATTGGAATTTCTGGATAGTGATCCCTCAGTTGAAACCACACTGTTAATTCACCCAAAAGTGCTGCAGGATTTTGATGATTACAACCAATTTCTGAATTTTGCCGACCGATTTCTAGCACAATTGCGAATGGGCGGCGTCTATCAGATCGCCAGTTTTCATCCAGACTACCAATTTAGCGATACAAATCCCGGTGACGCAGAAAACTACACAAACCGTTCACCTTATCCTCTGTTGCACCTTCTTCGAGAGAAAAGCCTTGAACGCGCCATCGCCGATTATTCAGACACCGCTCAAATTTCCGCACGTAATATCGAACTGATGAATCGTTTCGGACAGGTCAGATTGCAAGCAATCATCCAGGCTTGTTTAGATGGCTCCAGCCATGACTGAAATGGCTTAATACAACAAGACACTTCTAACCTGAACATTGCACCAGTTGTTGGAATTTAAACGCTGAACTGACCTGCGATGCGTTAGGTAAGGCGGGTATAAAATCGGGCATTATCAGGCGCGCTACTTTAATTTGAGCTACTTCATTATTCATTTAGCATAGTTTGCTTTTTTGCGCAGAGGTATAAGACAATTGTGAATAAATACGTATCGCTATTCATCTGCTGCCTGTTAATGGCATGTCAGACCGACCAACAATCTATCCCGGACCCGATTCCGGATCGTTGTGTTGCGCCTGAATCAGATCATGGTCAGCTATATCAAAAACAGGTTCAACCGATACTGGATAAACGATGTGCTGTCTGTCATGGTTGTTATGATGCGCCCTGCCAATTAAACCTGACATCTGCACAAGGTATCAATCGGGGTGCAAATACGCAAGCCATTTATAACGGCATGCGTCTAACTGCTGATCCATTGACGCGGTTATTCGAAGACGCTCATACCGTAGGTGAATGGAGAGAAAAAGAGTTTTTCCCCGTTTTGAATGAGCAGACAACAAAGAATCCACTTCAAAGCAATCTGATATATCAAATGCTGGCGCTTAAAAAAACAAAACCCGATCGATAAAATTGTAGAACACAATGAAATCATTCCTGACGAACTCTTTGATTCTCCGCTAAAGCAGGAAGACACATGTCCAGATATTGATCAATTTGAAAGTTACGCCGAGTCACATCCACACCGAGGGATGCCATATGGTTTGCCGGACATAGCATCATCTGAGTTTAACCTTTTGAAACATTGGCTGAAGAATGGAGCGCCATTGACAGATTTTCCGGAACTAAGTGCTGTTTATTAGTTACAGATCGATGCTTGGGAAGAGTTTTTGAATGGTGATTCGACAAAACAACGCTTAGTTGCACGATATATTTATGAGCATTTGTTTCAGGGACACTTATATTTTAAAATTCTGGAGAATAACAACAGTGAAGTTCAAGCTTATATAAAAATTGTACGCTCTGCTACACCGCCCGGACAAGCAATCAATATTATCAGTACTCGTAGACCCTATGATGATCCACAGGTCGACAGAGTTTACTATCGATTACAACGCATAAAATCCAGCATTGTTGCGAAAAGTCACCTGCCTTACGCGCTAAGCAGAAAACGGTTGCAACGCTTTAAAACTTTGTTCTTAGAAACATCTTATGTTGTAAAAACACTTCCAGAATACACCCCTGAGCTAGCCTCAAATCCATTTAAAACATTTGTCGAGATACCTGTCGAAATCCGCTATCGCTTTATGCTCGAGCATGCGAAATTTACGATTAACGGGTTCATTAAAGGCGCTGTTTGTCGCGGACAAGTTGCATTGAATGTCATCAATGACCATTTCTGGGTATTTTTTGTTAATCCTGACTTGGAGGTACTCGTTGACATAGATCAGTTTTTAATTGAACAGAGCGGGCAATTGAAACTTCCGCCGGAGCAACAAAGCAACGCCAATATTTTAAGCCACTGGACAGAATACTCAACGTTACAGACAACCTATTAAAAAGAAAAAAGCACAAGACTTATTACACGATTACAAGAAAATGCCGAATTGAGCTTAGATTGGGTCTGGGATGGAGATGGTCATAACCAGAATGCTGCGTTAACCGTCTTCAGACATTTTGACAGTGCGACAGTGGTGGAAGGTCTGGTCGGCCAGTCTCCAAAAACCGCTTGGTTAATTGATTACCCCGTTTTGGAACGTATACACTATCTGCTAGTTGCCGGTTTTGATGTATACGGCAATATTGGCCACCGCTATTGACGCGCCTTTATATGGATTTTTTGCGTATGGAGAGTGAGTTTAATTTTCTCGCCTTATTGGCAAGTGAAATACGCGCTACTTTACGAGAGCATTGGTATCGAGGGGCCAATGATAGCGTGAAGGATTATGTTTATGGGCATGCCCATTTAAATGCTGAACCTGAGATGACATATCCTGACAATATGCCCGCCAAGGATTATTTGTATAAAAAATTACAAGAAAAACTATCTGAAATCTTATCAGAACGGCATCGCTTAGAAAGTGATTCAGTGCCAGAGCAACACCGTCAGCTATTAAAAAAACTTCATGCGATTCAAGGGGAACCTGCCAGCTTGTTGCCAGAAATGAGTTTGTTAGTGGTTCTTGACCACAATCATAACAACAAAGTTTATACCCTGCTTCGCAATAGTGCGCATGCCCATATTTCCAGCTTATTGTTGGAACAGACGAATCGCTTGCCGGATAGAGGATTATGTGACTGTAATTCAGGCATTGCAGGTGCTTATCCGGATGCATTATGGCAAGTTAACTCTGAATCACTGGACGACTTTGTGACAAAATTAACTAACCTGAAAAATGGAAGTGATTATAGTCAGCTAATGCATCGTTTTGGTATTCGACGCTCACACAACGAATTTTGGCAGTACAGTGACCGCCTGCATCAGATTTCTCAGCAACATGATCCAGTCGAGTACGGCGTGTTGGACTATAACCGTATTGAAAATCGTTAACCAGAATAAGTTTTTACGGTGGGCAAATAAAAGCAGGTACATATACAAGCCGCTTCATTTTACACAACCTCACTGCATTAGCGTCATAGGGGGACTTTGATGAAAGTTACCTTGAACCCCTTTCGCTTGCGAAAGCATCACGTACATTGTGTCCCGGTATTTTTTGTGTCCATTATAGAGAGCAGTTATTCTTTCTATCGACTATAACATTTGTTAATGCGTGTACTTTTTATAAGCGTATACTCGATTTAACAGTGTTCTTAAATTTTTCAAGAACAATTGTTATTTCATAATTATTAAGGGAAAAAATGACTGATAAAGAAGCTTACTTACAAAAAATGCAAGCAAAGCTGGACGAATGGGATGCAAACATCGATGCATTGAAAGCCAAAGCATCAAAGGCCAATGCCGATGCACAAATCGAGCTGAATACACAAATCGACGATCTTAAGTCCGAGCGTAACGAGATGAAACAAAAATATGAAGAATTAAAAGATGCGGGTGAAGATGCCTGGAAAGATATACGCGATGGAGCAGAAGCGGCCTGGGATCGCGTAACGCTTTCTTTTAAAAATGCAAAAGACCGTTTCAAATAAACCAAATATTGCTGAAAACAAACGCTGTTTAAATCATTAATGTTAATTTAAGGAAATTCAAATGAAAAAAATACTTATAATTTCACTGATCTTTTTCGTGAGCTTGTCATTTCTGGCAAATGCGGGAGAAACAGTAGGTGAATCCATGCAAGATTTAGAAAACGACGCTCAACGAGAAGCCAGTCAGAAGATGAATCGGTTGGAAGAAGCTACCTGTATGAAAAGTGAAACCGAATGCTTGAAACAGAAAGCAGATAATCGTCTGCAAGAATCAACTGATGCAGTTGCAGACAAATATGATGAAGTAACGAATGTTATTGACGGTGATTAATTTTTTTTGATGCGCCCTTTATTTGTGGCTAACCTCTAGCCTGAACATTACCAGTTGCAGGAATTAAACGCTAAACTGACCTGAATTGAGTGTGCTCATGACCGGAGGCGCACTTATTCTGAGGTTGTAGGAAACATGTAAGTTCAAGTCAGCTCACTGCATGCTTTTCGGGCTGAGGAACATCATTCTTGTTGACGTTCTGGTCTTTCGTTTTGGCCTTAGCCCAGGATAAATCTTCAGCGTTCGCATCCAGTCCATTATCTTCGTTATCATTGTCAGCAGTAAATGCAAGTTCAGTGTATAGGGCAAAGTGATCAGAACCGAAGCTTCTGAGTCGTTTTATACGGTTGAGTGTAAAGTGTGAGCTGTGAAACAAATGATCTAGTGGCCAGCGTAAAAACCAGTAATTAGCGTGAAAAGTATTAAACATGCCACGCCCCACTCTTGGATCAAGTAAGCCACTAATTTTCCTAAATAATCGCGTTGTCTCCGACCAGGCTACATCATTTAAATCGCCAGTTACGATAACAGGCAGATTCGTATCAGCTACACTTTTAGCCACCATAATCAACTCCGCATCCCGTTCTGAAGATTCATCATTTTCGGTTGGACTCGGCGGCGCCGGATGTAAAAAATGAACACGAACCTTATCTCCGGATGGCAGAATTGCAAGTGCATGCATTGACGGCTTATCAGGCTCCACTAAATATTCGGTTTGACAATTCATCATTGAAAGTTTCGAATATACATGCATACCGTAAAGATTATCCAGCGGGCATTTAATCGTATAGGGATAATCTATTTCCAGCATATCCAGTTTCGTTTGCCACCATATATCTGATTCCAGAGTTACTAGAATATCCGGTTGATACTCGCGAACCAGTGCGATCAGTTCTTCTGCATTCCGATTTGGCATCAGGACGTTAGCGGTAATAATTTTGATTCGTTTCGTGTCATCGATGGTATTTGCAGCTTTTACTTCCGCTGGGAATAGCCGCGTATAAGGCAAAATCCACCAGGCCTGATAGATCAGACACAGCAATGCGATTGCAATAAGCCCCCATGTTTGTATTAATGACAAATCCAGTAACAGTATTTCTATAAAGAATACAACCAGAATAATCTGGAAAAGCTGTAATCGTGGAAAATCAAGACCACGTATCCACCATGCTTCATGACGGCTAATTGGTAGTATTGTCAGAGCGGCTATCATTACAGTTAAAATCGTGAAAGTAATTAGCATTATTAGATGCGTATCCAAGATGGTATAGAGGGCATTCAATATTCTGTGTAACTGCCCTGGTTAGAAATAATTCATTAAGCGTTTTTCATAGTCGATCGTAAAGCTACTCAAAGCTGATTTCCAGTTTTTAATGGCGTTATCCATTTTTTACTTATCCTAAGTAACTGGTCCTGATGGAGTTTTGCAAGAGGCTCTCGTGTTAGAAATTTTCTGATGTGGGTTCACGTGCAAGTAATTGCTCGACAGCTTCTCTCGCGGAAATCTCTTCATTTAGTATGCGACAAACTGCTTGTATGATTGGCATTTCGATATCTAAGGTTTGACTTAGCCGCTGAACTTCCTCGGCAGCATGAACGCCTTCCGCTACATGCCCCAGCTTTTCAAGAATCTCTGCTAATGACTGACCTTTTGCCAACATTAGGCCCACACGTCGGTTACGTGATAAATCGCCGGTACAAGTCAGAATGAGATCACCTACACCAGATAAGCCCATGAAGGTTTCCTTGCCACCACCAAGTTTTATTCCCAACCGCATCATTTCCAATAACCCACGGGTAATCAAGGCTGCACGTGCATTGTGACCAAACCCCATGCCGTCCGAAATACCCGCTGCAATGGTAATCACATTCTTAACCGCCCCGCCGATCTCAACACCCACCACATCGGTACTGGAATAAATACGCAGTAAATTACTGTGTAATTTTGCTGAAACAGACTGGGCGAATGCTTCATCATGGGATGCCAATGTTAATGCCGTTGGCAGACCCTTGGCAACTTCCTGCGCAAAGCTAGGGCCAGACAATACGCCATATGGCGCAACACCCGTATATTCTTCACCGACTATTTGATGCGGTAATTTGGCGACTTTTGATTCAAACCCTTTACAACCCCAAACAACAGGCACGGGTTTCCCGGTTGCTACAATACTACGCATAGTCTCACGTAAAGCCGCTACAGGCACAACGATTAGCGCCAAATCGACACCATCCAACGCTAAATCTAGATCAGCAGTTAAGCTCAGTGATTCTGGTAATGGAAAATCGGGGAGGAAACTTTTGTTTTCACGTAGAGACGTCAGCTCGGCAAGATGATCGGTAAATTTCGTCCACAAGGTAACTTGGTGACGTGAACACAAATTAATAGCCAGTGCGGTGCCCCAAGCACCCGCACCCAATATCGCTATTTTCATGAACCCCAGACCTGGGTAATGCTTATATACCCTGTTTGACCATCACGATGGCGTACTTTCGCCCAACCGGTATCTGTTGTTTCAATCCATTCTAAAACAACTTGCTCTTGAGCTTGGAACACGCGCGTAGCGTTTTTATTGGCGTCTTGATAGATATCAGCCAACGGCGCTGTGACGATGACGTAACGCTGCTTACTTAGAAACCTCTTTTCCACCCATGCCATACTGCCACTATGGTCAAGAATTTTTACCCAAGACGTTGTATTGACGACAGCTTCAACCGGCAGATATCGACTGACCACATATAGCTTCTCAGCTTTAAGCGATGGCGCGTCATATAGAATAACTGCATCATCTGATATTGAAAAAAATTCAATTCCTGCCGTTGCACGTCCATAATACATAGACGATACAATCAACAGCAAAATCATCATTAAGTGCCGCTTACCAACAACGCTCAGAAACATCATATCTCTCATTTGCCAGTCAGTTTTTATAGGTTAATCAGTCTTTTCAGCAGAATTCCCTTTAGCCTTCTGTTTATTCTGATGATAGATTGCTTCAAAATTCACAGGATTCAGAATAATGGAAGGAAAACCTGCACGGGTCACGATATCTGATACGGTTTCGCGTAAATAAGGAAACAAAATATTTGGACATGTAATGCCTAATACAGGCTCAATCTCAGCTTCAGGGATATTACGGACTTGAAAAATACCTGCTTGTTGAACTTCCACCAGGAACATGACTTTTTCTTTCGCCTTGGCCGTAATCGTTGACGTCAAACAAACTTCATACATACCCTCGTCTATCACAGAATGCTTATTACTCAGCTGCAAGTTGACTTCTGGTTGCTCGCGTTCAAGAAAAATACGTGGTGCATGAGGTATTTCTAGTGACAAATCCTTAACATGAATTTTTTCGATAGAAAAAACGGGTTGTTCCTGCTCAGCCATATAGTTTAGTCCACTTTATATTAAATAGATAAAAATTTTGAATGTAACAACAATAAATTAGCTTGCCAATAACGCTGCTAATTCACCTTTACGATCAAGCAGCGCCAAGTCATCGTAACCACCAACATGCGTTTCCCCAATGTATATTTGAGGAACCGTACGACGACCCGTTTTTTTCATCATTTCTTCACGCTGTTCTGGCTCCAAGTCAACACGAATCTTTTTGATTTCTGCACCCTTTGAAGTCAGCAGGCTTTCCGCCCTTAAACAGTAGGGACAAGAACCCGTGGCATACATAATCACTTTAGACATACCTTGTCCTTAGCGCTTAACAATCGGCAAATTTGCACGACGCCAAGTATCGATGCCGCCATTGAGGGTGTACACCTGCATAAATCCATTCTTATATAACACCTTGGCTGCATGCCCAGATCGAACACCACTTTGGTAAATGACCAAAATGGGTCGTTCCTTAAATTTCTCCAGCTCGTGCCAATGCGTTTCCATTTTTTCGGTAGGCATATGTGTAGAGTTGGGCAAATGGCCTTCAGAATATTCGCTGTCATCACGGACATCCACCACTAAAGCATCTTTATAATTAATGAGTTGTATCGCCACCATGGTATCTATTTCCTTGACGCCTGAGCGCGATATCATTGGCCACACTAACATCAACGCACTAATGATCGCAGCTGCAACAAATAATAAATTCTCTGGTCTTAAAAGAAAATTTTCCTGTAAAATTGTGGGTTCCATACGTTTTTATTCACTTCTTTCAACGATTGATTTAATCAGAGATGATCGAAACATTTCCGGGGCACTCCCGTTCTTGTCGATCAAGCTGCGGAATAGCTGCGGAATAATAACACTGTAGACGCAAATAGACACGCTTGGTCTGCAATATAATGCAAATAATTAACCCATTTATTTTGGCAAAAGGCAAGAAGTATACAAAAAGAAAACAAAAGCACGTAATTACAGTAGCCAAAAAATATTGGGGTCATACCATACAATGAAATATGTATTTTTTTTACCACATCATACTATCAATAATTCGCTAGATGCTGCGACTTTCATCAAAATATAATAAAATATTAGCGCTGTAGATCAAACCACTTATTTTTAAAAAAACAATCCTTTTTATAAAGGCAAACATGAAAAAACTTGTTCTCCTACGACATGGAGAAAGCACCTGGAATAAAGAAAACAGATTCACTGGATGGACAGACGTAGATCTAACAGCCAAAGGTTTAGAAGAGGCCAAAACAGCAGGCAGGCTATTAAAAGAAAATGGCTTTATTCTCGATATCGCGCATACTTCCGTACTGAAACGCGCCATTCGCACTTTATGGATCACACTGGATGAGATGGATCAGATGTGGATTCCTGTCAAATTAACGTGGCGTCTAAATGAACGCCACTATGGCTCACTACAAGGTTTAAATAAAGCAGAAACAGCCATTAAATTTAGCGAAGAACAAGTGCTCATCTGGCGACGCAGCTATGATATTAGACCGCCCGCTCTTACCCGTGACGACGACCGCTATCCTGGCTTTGATTTACGTTATCAAGATCTTAAGCGTGAAGATATTCCATTAACCGAATGCCTGAAAGACACCGTTGATAGATTCCTTCCTTACTGGAACAAAACCATTGCACCCCAAATTCAATCAGGAAAACGCGTTATTATTGCTGCACATGGCAATTCATTACGTGCGCTAGTCAAATACCTGGATAACGTTTCTGACAAAGACATTTTAAATTACAATATTCCAACGGGCGCCCCATTAGTCTACGAACTTGATGATGACCTAAAACCCATACGAAATTATTATCTTGGCGACCAAGCGGCAATTGAACAGGCAACACAAGCAGTAGCAAATCAGGGCAAAGCAAAAGCATAATACTTCACTTGAGACATTTATCATCACTGATGAATAATATTTTCTCTTGATTAATCGCGCAATGAAACCAACTACGTATCGTCACGTAAGTTGTCTTGCATTGATGCTGCTTTTTATACTGGCAGCACAAATGCTGTCATACCCAATTTATGCCACACAAAGAAACGGCGACAAAGTCGAGCTTGATCAATTACGTAGTCATATTCAAGCACTCCAAGATAACTTAGCCAGCAAAGAAGCGGCTAAAACAGAAGCCGCTGATACACTAAGAGAGTCAGAAAGTGCAATCAGTCACACTAATCGCAGACTAGCTAATTTGATACGTAAGAAACAAGAGGCGAACACCAGCTTGAATCAATTAAAAGCGCGATCCAAACAAATTAAAATCAATATTGAAGAAACGCGACAACAGTTAGGCAACTTACTTTATCAACAATATTTGAATGGCTCTAAGGATTACTTACAACCATTACTCAATCAGCAAGATCCTAACCAAATTGCCCGAGATTTGTATTATTTCAAACAACTTGCCCGTGCGCGATCAGAAAGTATCGATGACTTGCGTACTCATCTTGACGAGCTTGAGATACTCACTCAGATCAGCCAAAAGAAGCGCCAAGAAATCGCAGCAAATCAGGTCGAGCAAACCAAACAACAAAATTGGCTTGAACAGGAAAAAACGAAGCGTAGGGATCTGCTCTCACAAATCTCCGTCCAAATTGCAGTACAACGCAATGAAATTGAAAAATTAAAACGTGACGAGGAGCGACTGGCCACTTTGGCCAAGAAAATTGACAAGCTGGTTGCCGACAAAAACACGCCGCTTCTATACAATCATCGCCTACCCGACGCTTCTAAGGATGGACGTCCGTTTACATCACTTAAAGGCCATCTAAATTTACCTGCACGCGGGGAACTTGTTAACCGTTTTGGTAGTCCACGTTCGGGTAACAACATCACATGGAAAGGACTATTCATTCGTTCAGAAAATGGTAGTGATGTGAAAGCTATCGCTGGTGGACAAATTGTTTTTGCAGACTGGTTAAGGGGCTTCGGCAATTTAACTATCGTTGACCATGGCAACAGCTACATGAGTCTTTATGGCAACAATGAAACGTTATATAAGCAAGTAGGTGACATTATTCGCGGTGGCGACACCATTGCAACTGTCGGAAATAGCGGCGGAAACTTAGATTCCGGTTTATACTTTGAACTACGCCACCAAGGTAAACCCTTTGACCCTTTAACTTGGACAAAAATAGAGTAACGCTCTGTAATTAGCTCTGTAATTACTCAGGACATCACTGGTTTATGGCACAACGATACCAAAAGTTCAAATTACTGCTGTAAACTACTACGTTTAACGGTCTTATTTGCCGTTAATTAGTGACAGTCTGAATTGCCATCAGTGTAAAACTAATAATTAAACATATCGATATATACAGGAATTGCATAATGCATAACATGCTCAAAAAAACTGGCTTAATTCTTTTCGGTGCAATCACTGGCGTAATGCTAAGCCTAAATTTCTCAGCAATCGCCAATAAAGAAGTCTTGCACCCGTTACCAATAGAAGAATTACGCGCATTCACTCAAGTATTTGATCGCATTAAAAGCGACTATGTTGAATATGTCGAAGATAAAAAACTGATCACAGAGGCCATTAATGGCATGTTGGTTGGCCTTGATCCTCATTCTGCTTACCTGGATAAGGATGATTACAAAGAACTACAGATTGGCACTCAGGGTGAGTTTGGTGGCTTAGGCATCCAAGTCACCATGGAAGATGGCCTAGTCAAAGTTATTTCCCCCATTGAAGATACACCCGCGTTTCGTGCGGGCATTCAAACAGGCGACCTCATCGTTAAACTAGATAGTGCAGCCGTCAAAGGTATGACTTTGGCCGAGGCTATCAAGTTAATGCGCGGCAAACCAAAAACACCGCTAACCATTACAGTCATCCGTGAAGGCGAAACCGAACCGTTACTCTTCACATTGATTCGAGATATCATCAAAATCAAGAGTGTCAGATCAAAGCTTGTTGAACCCGGTTACGGTTACATCCGTATCTCACAATTTCAAGAAAATACCGGAGAAAACCTTGCAGAAATCATCAAGGAATTATTTGCAGAAACTGAGATTCCAATGGAAGGGCTGGTTCTAGATTTACGTAATGACCCGGGTGGCTTACTTAATGGTGCAGTCGCCGTATCTGCCGCATTCTTACCTAAAGATGTACTGATAGTCTATACCGAAGGTCGCACAGACGAAGCAAAGATGAATCTACATGCAAACCCTCGATTCTACCTACGTGGCACGCGAAATGACTACATGGAAGGGTTGCCAACCGGCATTAAAACCGTGCCGATGATTACACTGGTTAATGGTGGCTCAGCTTCCGCCTCAGAAATTGTTGCAGGGGCATTACAAGATCACGATCGTTCCGTTGTTATGGGTTCTCAAACATTTGGCAAAGGATCAGTACAAACTATCCTGCCTTTAAGTGGCGAGACTGCCATCAAACTGACCACCGCGCTGTATTACACGCCTAATGGCGTATCAATTCAAGCAAAAGGAATCACGCCAGATATTATTGATGAATCTGATGACGATAACTTGTCCCGCCTACGCGAAGCAGATTTGAATCGTCATCTATCAAATGGTAGCAAAACTGAGGAAGCAGACAAAAAACCTAGCAAAAAAATAAAACCAGAGTCTGAGTCAAAAAACAGTGATGATGATGATAAAGAAGAAGAAGAAGCTAACGCAGAACCGATAGAATTTGGCTCTAGTGATGACCTTCTACTCGCTAAAGCGATGGCATATTTAAAAGGTGATACGCCATGGCCGGAAATGAATAAAGACAAAGCTGACAATTAAATCGTAAGCCAGACTGATTTATTCATTATCAGGATAAAAGGATTGTGGATGACAATCAACTACTACGATACAGCCGCCACATCCTTCTGCCTGATTTTGATATCCAAGGCCAAGAAAAACTCATCCATTCTTGTGTACTGATTATAGGTGCGGGGGGACTTGGTTCCCCCGTCGCAATGTACCTCGCTGCCAGTGGTATTGGCAAACTAATCATCTGTGATCATGACGTTGTTGATTTAACCAATTTACAACGACAAATCATTCACAAAACGGACGCCATTGGCACACTAAAAGTTCACTCCGCAAAGAAAACACTCGCTGAAATTAATCCTGAAGTCAATGTTGTTACACTCAATAAGTACGTAGACGACAACATACTACATCAACTGGTCGCAGAAGCAGATGCTGTGATAGACGCAAGTGACAACTTTACCACCCGCCATCTTGTCAATAAAGCTTGCACAATGCTTAAGAAACCACTGATATCGGGTGCCGTTATGCGTTTTGAAGGACAAGTAACTGTCTTTGATCTGCGCGATGAAAAAAGTCCCTGTTACCACTGCCTTTTTCCAAAAAATGGAAACGATGAAGACATACACTGCGCCACAATGGGTGTGTTCTCGCCTCTGGTGGGGATTATTGGCTGCACTCAAGCAGCAGAAACACTTAAAATTTTGTTAGGGATTGGGGAAACACTAAATGGCCGCGTGCAATTACTTGATGGTTTGACCATGCAATGGCGTTCTATTAAACTCAGTAAAGATCCAGCTTGTGACGTATGCGCCAATATATCTTCTTTAACAACAAGCAACGCTTAAAAAACCGCTAATAACTACGACCCGTCATGTCAAACGAATGCCCTGGTAATAACACCTGTCGCTGTGTTCTCCAGTACTCAAGCGGGTCTCGCCTAAAGCCACTTTTCACAAACTGATGCCAGCATCCCGTGATATAACACATAAGCAGGTTGGCATAAGCCGTTACATCTAGTTGATGACTAATTGTTCGCTCGGTAACTGCAAAACGTAGTGCTTGCTTCAAACTGACTTCAAGACGGTCATGCAACTGATTAATGCGTAATTGCAGGCGTTCATTTTCATTCACCAATGCATCGCCAATGAGAATACGTGTCATACCGGGGTTTTTATGTGCAAAACTCATTAATAGCAGCAAGATGCCTTCCACTTGCTTGATACCACTTTTTTCCTCAGCAATCAGTTTATTAATAAGCGTAAATAACGTTTGTTCAATAAAATCAATAAGCCCCTCATAGATCTGGGCTTTACTCGCAAAATGTCGATAAAGTGCTGACTCTGTAACATTAATGTTTTCAGCCAAAGACGCTGTTGTTACCTTAACTCGGTGTGGGTTACCCAGCATTTTTGCCAACTCTTGCAAAATCTGATGTTTTCTTTCACCTTTTTTAGCGGGCATACACCCCTCGACTCAATAAACCGCATTAATAAATCAATAAAATCATAACCACTTTAGTTCCTATCTCTAACAAAATAGTCTACTGGCCACATGACAACTATGGTTTTTGGAGCAAAAAAATTCCCCACGCCAGATGACCTGCTTTACCGCCCGCTATCCAATGCTTTAGACCCGTTTTCATACGCGCTATATAGTCAGCGTTTACTTTTTTCTTGAGTTCTTCCGTATGTGTTTCCGTTTCTTCAAGTACACGCTGATAATGATTAATCAATTGATGTGTTTGATCATTAAAATCTAGTACTTTAAACCCAAGCGCTTGCGCTGTTTCACGATAAAACTCCGGTGAGCCTAACGAATCCAAATGAATTCGATCAAGAATCGGCTGAAGCACACCATTAGGGCAGTTATCTGCCTGCATTGGATCTGTAAAAACAAAATAACCGTCGGACTTCAACACCCGAAAAGCCTCAGCCATCACTTGCTTACGATTACCACTATGAAGGATGGCATCTTGTGACCACAGGATATCAAAACCGCTGGTGGACTTAGCATCATCAAAAGGAATTTTCTCAAAGCTGCCATCGACGACTTCTATCAATGATGACAACCCAGCAGCTTCATTTAGCACACGTGCTTTTTCATTTTCAACTTCACTCAAGTTAAGCGCACTGATATGAGCACCGTAAGTTTTAGCCAAATAACGTGCTGCACCACAATAACCGGAACCTATATCAAGGACACGACAACTAGCATCTAATTTAGGTAAACGTTCAGCTATTGTGGCAACGGTACGATGACTTGCTTCACTAATGGCTTCATCCGTTGCAGTATAAAGCCCAATGTGAATATCTTCGCCGCCCCAGATTCGGCTATAAAAATGATCGGCATCTTCACTGTTATAGTATTCTCGCGCTGTTTTTTCTATTGCTGCAGATTGATCAGAAACCATATTTAAGAATTTTCCTCTGATTGCATATATTTTTTCTCGGCAATATGCACAAAGAAGTCTGGCTCAGCTTCTCGGTAAGTTTCTTGAAAATCACCAAATGTTTCAACATGTTGAAACCCAACTTCCTGCATCAAACTTGTGGTATAGGCCTTTCTAAGCGGAAACATGTTTAAATGAAAGACCGATTCATCTGGAAATTTATATTCAAATCGCGCCAATCCTTCATCAACATGCACCGGCTTGACAATAACGTTATCGCCACAATAATAATAAGTATGCTTGCTCGAATACCCATGATCGAGTAACGCATCGTAATTACGCTGATCTAGAATCAACACGCCATCATGACGTAAAGCGGCATAAAACTCCGCCAACGCTTTACGGCGGTCGTTTACATTGAATAAATGCGTGAACGAATTGCCCAGACAGATAATCGCATCAAATTTTTGGTGTACATCTCGATTCAACCAACGCCAATCAGCTTGCACTGTGCGTAACAAATGACCACGAGACCGTGCATTTGCAAAAGCTCTGGCAAGCATTTCTGCACTGCCATCGGCACTTACTACTTCAAATCCCGCCTCTAATAATCGTATAGAATGAAACCCCGTACCGGTTGCGACATCTAGTATTTGCCGTGCGCCCCTTTCGCGGAGCTTGTCGATGAAGAATGAACCTTCAGATTGAACTCGTGCATCCCAATCAATTAGTGCATCCCACTTCTGAACAAAAGCATGGACATATTCTTCTCGATACTGACCCGTGTCACGATCCGCCACCGGATCAGACCCATAACCTTGTTTTTCATTATTCAGTGTTTCGACCATAAAACCTCCGTTGCTGTTAATGTAGTTTAACTACCGCTCAGACGACGGCATAAGACAATGGAAGGAACACTCAAAGATTAAATTCGTTACTAAAAAAACAGAACAGGCCTAAAATTAGTCACTCTTTTTCAAAATTGTAAAAAATAAACCACTCTTGTGTAACAATTTACTTCAATAACGAGCTATCACCTCGTCATTCCACCAAATATCTTGAAATTATTGTATATTGCAATTACTTGCTGCATGATCACCCGAACCCAAGACAACAAACAACTGATTGTTGATCTAGACCTGCTCATCTGAAACAAGCTACAATTCTGAATTTAAGGACAACCTTACACATGCACGTTTGGCGACGTATTCCCGATCACGTTGAAGCACCTATTGCTCTAACGATTGGTAATTTTGACGGTGTACATCTTGGCCACCAAGCCATGCTCACCCGTCTAAAGAGTGCTGCCAGCCAACTCGGACTACCCGCCTGCGTGATGACTTTTGAGCCACACCCAAGAGAACTTTTTACGCCAGACCAAGCTCCCACACGATTAACTAGTTTAAGAGAAAAGCTTGAATTGCTAGATAAATCGGGCATAGACGGAGTTATAGTATACCGTTTCAACCATGATTTCGCAAAAATCAGTCCCGAAGCTTTCATTACACGTATTCTCGTTAACGGATTTTCGGTGCGCTGGATTTTGGTGGGGGACGACTTCCGTTTTGGTGCGCGACGTGCTGGTGATTTTGCCATGCTAAAGACTTATGCAGAAAAACATGACTTTGAAGTGAATAAAATGCCAAGTTTTACTGTTGGCGAACAACGCGTCTCAAGTACCAGGGTTCGCGAAGCACTAACATCGGGAAATCTAAATCGTGCCAAACAATTACTCGGACGACCTTATAGCGTTAGTGGTCGAGTAATAAATGGTGATAAGCTCGGAAAAGAACTAGGATTCCCAACAGCCAATATTCAGTTAAAGCGCAACAAACCGCCTGTTTTTGGAATTTTTGTTGTATCTGTACATGGTGCTGTCGCATCATCACCAACAAAGATTATTCAGGGTGTTGCCAGCCTGGGCGTTCGCCCCACCGTTCACAAAAATAGCAAACCCGTACTGGAAGTACACTTATTTGACTTTAATCAGGAAATTTATGGTCGTCATTTGCGTGTCGATTTTCTTCACAAGCTACGTGATGAAGAAACTTATTCTGATTTAGAAACACTCATTAAACAAATCGCAAAAGATGTGGAAAATGCTAAAAACTATTTTCTAACATCAAATACTAATAATTAAAGATATTTCATGACCAATTATAAGAAAACGCTTAATCTGCCTGACACCCCTTTTCCAATGCGCGGCAATCTCTCCAAGCGCGAGCCGATTATGCTGGAAGCATGGAAAGAGAAAAATTTATACAAAAAAATCCGCACGACTTGCAAAGGACGTCCAAAGTTTATACTACACGATGGCCCACCTTATGCTAATGGCGATATCCATATTGGTCATGCCATCAACAAAATTCTTAAAGATATTATCATCAAGAGCAAAACATTATCTGGATTTGATGCCCCCTATATTCCCGGCTGGGATTGCCATGGCTTACCGATTGAGCACCAAATCGAAAAGAAACATGGTAAAAATCTACCCGCCGACAAGCTACGTGAACTCTGCCGTGCGTTTGCAAAGGTACAAGTCGAGCGACAAAAAGTTGACTTCATACGACTGGGCGTACTCGCTGACTGGGATAATGCCTACCTCACCATGAACTTTCAAACTGAAGCAGGTATTATCCGGGCACTCGGTAAAATCCATCAGACAGGCTATCTCTATAAAGGTCAAAAACCCGTTAACTGGTGTATTGATTGTGGCTCAGCACTTGCTGAAGCCGAAGTGGAATACGAAGATAAAACTTCATCAGCGATTGATGTCGGTTTTGAGATTAATTCTTCAAGTGCAGCGAATCAACTTGCCCAAGCATTTGGCGTCACTCTGCCAAACGACAGCAAAGCTTACGCGGTCATCTGGACAACCACACCATGGACACTACCCGCAAATCAGGCAGTCAGTGTCCACCCTGACTTTGAGTATTCATTAGTACAAACGCATCGAGGGTTAATGATACTAGCAAGCGAACTCAAACAAACTTGTCTTGAGCGTTTTGAATTAACAGGAGAAACACTGGCCACTTGTAAAGGTGACGCACTAGAGAATATTTCACTGCACCACCCATTTGAAGCTCGTAACGTCATTATCATTTGTGGTAAGCATGTCACCCTTGAAGCTGGCACCGGCTTAGTACACACGGCACCTGCACATGGGCTGGATGATTATTTTGTCGGCCAAAAATACGATCTGCCGAATGAAAGCCCCGTCAATGGAGATGGCAAGTTCCAGGTGGACACACCACTAGTTGGCGGCCAATTCGTCTGGAAAGTCAATGACCTAATCATTGACACTATGCGTGCCAGCAAACATTTAATGTGCTTGGAAAAGATTGAACATAGCTATCCCCATTGCTGGCGACATAAAACGCCCATTATTTTTCGCGCCACACCGCAGTGGTTTATCGGTATGAACCAAAAAAACACCACTAATACAGCCCAACAAGGCATGACATTACGCGAACTAGCCAACAAATCCGTTGAAACCACGGCATTTTACCCATCATGGGGAAAAGCAAGACTAGAAGCCATGATCAAGAACCGTCCTGATTGGTGTGTTTCACGTCAACGCAACTGGGGCGTTCCAATCCCATTTTTTGTACATAAAGAAACGGAAGAGTTACATCCGAATACCACTGAATTACTCGAGAAGGTTGCACAAAAAGTTGAGCAACAGGGTATCGAAGCCTGGTTTGCATTAGATGAAGCAGAACTACTCGACGATGATGCAAAAGATTACAAGAAACTGACCGACACACTGGACGTATGGTTTGATTCAGGCACCACACATGACACAGTGCTCAAAGCAGACTCACAGCTAAATCACCCGGCCAATCTGTATCTTGAAGGTTCAGATCAGCATCGTGGCTGGTTCCAGTCTTCACTATTAACCGGTTGCGCGATTGATGGTCAAGCGCCCTACGAAGCATTATTGACACATGGTTTTGTGGTCGACGGCAAAGGCCACAAAATGAGCAAATCCAAAGGCAATGTGATAGCCCCGCAAAAGATCATGGACACCTCAGGCGCTGATGTTCTGCGTTTATGGGTGGCATCGACTGATTATTCCGGTGAATTGTTTATTTCTGACGAGATTCTCAAACGCGTTGTCGAGAGTTACCGCCGCATTCGTAACACATTACGCTTTTTACTCGCCAATATTGCCGATTTTGACGTTAACAAAGACGCGGCTCCGTTAAATAAGTGGCTAGAAATTGATCGCTATATGCTGGCGCGCACTCAAGCACTACAAGAAGACCTCATTCAGCATTATGCCCGTTATGAATTTCATCAAGCCGTATACAAACTCCATAATTTTTGTTCTGAAGACCTCGGTGGATTTTACCTAGACATCCTTAAAGACAGACTTTATACCGCCGCCACAGAAGGCCTACCACGCCGTTCAGCTCAAAGTATGCTGTATCATGTCACGCACACACTGGTACGCTTATTCGCACCTATTCTAAGCTTCACCGCTGAAGAAGTATGGGAACAGATCGTCGGTAATTCAGAAGACAGCGTGTTACTGCATACTTGGCATGAGTTTCCACCACAGCCTGATGCAAGCACACTGATAACGCGGTGGACGCGCATACGTGAACTGCGCTCTCAGGTACAAAAAAGACTAGAAGACTCACGTGCTGCTGGAGAAATTGGCTCATCATTAGCGGCCACAGTTGAGATTCGTACCAGCGGCGAAGACTTTGCGTTACTGAACTCGATAGGCGATGATTTACGGTTTGTCGTCATTACCTCTGAAGCGCAACTGACATCAGTAGATAACACTCAAGATGAAAGCATTTCTGTCACTGCATCCACCCATGAAAAATGTGATCGTTGCTGGCATTACCGTCAAGATGTCGGCAGCCATGTCGACCATCCAACGTTATGCAACCGCTGTGTTTCTAATTTATTTGGAACCGGTGAAATACGTCATTTTGCTTGATCAAACACCTTCACTGGAGTCCTAATCAACATGAAGCTTCATACCAGCCTCGCCATCGCACTCGTTATTTTAGTGATCGATTTACTCACTAAACGTTGGGTTGAGTCCTCGCTATTCTTTGGTCAGCAAATCCCCATCACCAGTTTCTTCAACTTAGTGTTGACCTACAATGCGGGCGCCGCTTTTAGCTTTCTCAGTGAAGAATCCGGCTGGCAACGATGGTTTCTAAGTAGCATTGCGGCCGGGGCATCAATATTTATTGTGTATTTATTACACAAGAATAAAGACCAGAAATTACTTTGTCTCTCACTTAGCATGATACTTGGCGGCGCATTAGGAAACTTATGGGACCGCATCACACTGGGACACGTGGTCGATTTTCTTGATTTTTACATTGGCAACTATCACTGGCCAGCGTTTAATGTTGCGGATGCAGCCATCGTTGTCGGTGCCGCCTTATTAATTATCGAGAGTTTCCAGAATAAGGATGAATTTAAAGATAAGTGATAAGCCTGAAATTTTAAATCTTTCTGGCGGCGATAATTTATTCAACGCATCCATCAAGCAGACAAAACGTGATTCACCATGTGACTGCGCATTGGCAGCCCACAAGCTGTCACGCGCCTCTTTAACAAATTCGGGCGTTGTTTCATTTTTTTGTAGATACGCAATCAACGCATAGACTAAATTAAGTGCTGTTTGGCAATTGGTACGCGACTTAGTTTTTGCTCCTGATAGAGAATGTAGTAGATCAATAATCTGCTCACTAATTTGGCGGCTCTCATTCAATAAACTTAGGTCAGTAGGAAAACGAATGGCTTGTTCTGCGAATGTCGCATCTAAAATTAATTTACCCTGATGAGTAGATGCATCGTCGACACTTTGTGCATCTTGTTTCGCGGCATCTTCAACGCAAGTTGGTGCCACTTCGTTTTGACTTGGAGGATCGTCATTATCGCGGTGATTACATTTTGCTCTGCCTTTCTCCGGCCGCAGAGCCGGGCGTTTCTCCATCACATTAATAATCGATTGTTGGAAATGTGCAAAAGTTTGCTCGCCCATACGTCGGCGGATCTCTACAAACAGTGAGGGTGCAAAAGGCTATTTATCTTGATAGGACGGAAAACCAACAAAGTATTGCAGATAGAAGTTCTCGCGGATTTGCTGAACGGTCTTTTCATCACTTAAGCACAGTTTATGTTTGATGATGACCGCACCAATTACCAGACGTGCGTCTTTTGCAGATCGGCCATGTATTGATGATAGATTCTGATGAACCACTCGCCAGTTCATCCCAGGGAATGCATTGACTAAGTTTCACCCAACGATTGTTTGCATCCAGTTTTACTTCAAACGGTGTTTCGAAACCTTCCAGGGTGAGTTGCTTTTGGCTTTTGGCTTTTGGCTTTTGGCTTTTGGCTTTTGCATGTGATCATATGCAAGCTTCTTTTAGATATCTCGTTGTTTTGCTTACATTATCATACCAAAACACAGGGAAATACACCATCTAACCAAATGGTTATTGTTTCTGAGTGGACTCTAATTATTAATAGTGCCGTAGGCGCAAAAAATATAAAATCTCTGCGGTGAATGCATTCTATTCAAACACTACGGTTCGGTTTTCATACACCAGTAAATCATGGTGCACATGATGACGAACCCCGCGAGCCAATACAATCTTTTCTAAATCACGCCCGATACGTACCATATCTTCAACCGAATCTTTATGGCTAACCTGTACAACATCCTGCTCAATGATCGGGCCGGCATCAAGTTCAGCAGTTACATAGTGGCTGGTTGCGCCAATAATTTTTACACCACGCTCATAGGCGCTATGATAAGGGCGACCACCGGGGAAAGCCGGAAGAAATGAATGATGGATGTTAATAATTCTCTGCGGGTAGTCTTTTACAAAATCATCACTCAATACCTGCATGTAACGAGCTAAAACAATAAAATCAATATTATGTTTCTCCAATAAAACCTTCTGTTTCTTCTCCTGCTCTTTTTTGTTTTCCTTATTAATTGAAAAACAGTGATATTCAATACCAAGACGTTCGGCTGCTTTTTTTAAATCGTTGTGATTACTAATGATTATAGGGATTTCAACATTAAGTTCATCACTTTCATAACGCGCGAGTAAATCATAAAAACAATGCGACATTTTCGAAACAAATAACGCCATCCGTAATTTTGTGTCGGAAAAGTGTAGCTGTGATGTCATTTCATAACGCGCACCAGCCAGTGTTTCAAAAAATTCTACTATTTTATTATGCTGAATAACAAACTTTTCCAGGTCCCATTCAATACGCATGAAAAACACACCATGCTCTCTATCAACGTGTTGATCCATATAGATAATATTACCGCCATTACTATGTATAAAATCTGTTATCGCAACCACAATACCAGGTTTATCTGGGCAATGTATCAATAATATAGCGGATTTTTTTATAGTGTCTGTCATGAGCTATTTAAATCACTAAAGTTAAGTAACGACTTTTATGTAAATTGGCATAATTTCAATTTAAAATTGGAGCCTCTTGCAAAACTCATAAAAGCATAGGGAATTAGTGGCTGAAACAGCCAGAAAAAAAAGAACTTGCACATAAATGGTAAAATAGAGGCATCATAAAAATCTAAAAGTAACTATAAATGAGCAAGTTAAGAGAGACTTTATCACAATATTGGATAACTATACAAGGTTCGTTATTTCCTTGGT
>RCMY010000468.1_pt1 | contig 47923 bp, 29 predicted proteins | sample 2041341 | NCBI WGS metagenome assembly RCMY01 (sample SAMN09708234, study PRJNA481090) | Marine sediment metagenome, whole genome shotgun sequencing project.
GCTTTCATTCCATAACATTCGAGATCAAGGCTTATATCTTCGGCCATTAACCAGATGATATTTGGCTTCGACTGGCTCAGCCTATCCGGTTTTTCTTGAGCCAAGATTGTGCAGGCGAACAAAAGACAAATGTGGGTAAAAGCAAACTTTTTCATTTTCAAATTTTAGTTATTTTGTTCCTTTAGCCAATGGCAAATAAGTTGTTCTACTCAATACCATCCCTTGTTTTAAAATGCTGGCACTGCCTCTGCTTCCCATGCGGCCAATTCTTTCTTTAGTGTGGACTCTTGTTCTAAATTTTCACCGATCAAATTGTGTTGTTCCGAAATATCATCCCTTACATTGAATAGCTCAAATTTTCCACTATGATATTTGACCAGTTTCCAATCTCCCGAAATTACAGATGCATATTGATCTTCATAGCTTCTAAAGAAATAGAGGTTTCGCTTTGCCAGGGTGCCGCCTTTTATGATGGGCATTAGGCTTTCCCCATCGATCCAATCATCGTTACAGGGTTCGCCGGAGGCGATTTCAATGAGGGTGGGATAAATATCCAACGATTGCACCGGAATATCGGTCGTCGTATTTGGCTTGGTAAGTCCGGGGTAATCAATTATAAAAGGTACTCTCGCCCCGCCTTCGCCTAGGGTGTTGCCTCCCGTTTTGCTTCCGCTCAATGGGGCCTGGTCAAAATAACCACCTTGATCGGAAATCAGCAATATTACGGTGTTTTCGGCCATTCCTTTTTCCTTAAGGGCTTTTCGAACTCGACCGACGGACTCGTCCACGGCCGTAACCATGGCGGCATAATTAGCGAATCTATCTTCCAAGCCTTCTTTCTTATATTTTTCCACCAAATCTTTTGGTCCCTCATGTGGGCCATGAACATTATAGTACCACATCGAGAGCATAAAAGGTTGTGCTTTGTCATAGGTGTCGATAAAATCTTCGGCCTTGTCGGTCAAGACATCCGTAAGGTATTTATCTTTTGGAGTGTCTTCCAACGGATTGTCTATTTTAAAATAAGGAGGATAATAACTGTTGGGGTGGCCCGCGTTCGCCGTACCGTATTGTTCATCAAAACCTTGATGTATGGGATGATACGGCTCATGGCCCAAGTGCCATTTACCAATGAACATGTTGTAGTAACCGAATTCCTTTAGACGCTCGGCATAGGTAACCTCTTCCAAAGGTAACCAATTACGGGAAGGCATTTGAACAGGGTCCTTAGGCCATAAATGGAATTCTTCGTCTGTTCTGCCATTTTTAAAGCCTGCCTCATTTCCTCCGGGAATATGCCGTACCATTTGAAAGCGCACCGGTTCTTTACCCGTCAACAATGAAGCGCGACTCGGGCTACAGGTGGGTGTTGCAATATAGGCCCTAGTAAATTCGAGTCCGTCCTTTTTTAATTGGTCAATGTTCGGCGTATGGAAAAGTTTTGTCCTGTACCCAAGATCTACCCATCCCCAATCGTCGACAAAGAGCAACACAATATTCGGCTTTTCATGGGTTTGGGCAGTTTTGGCCTTATCCGTTTTCTTTTCCGGCTTTTTATCCGCTTTGCAGGCTATTGAAAATGTTAGTAGCACTGAGATTAATGCTGTAAGTGTGCGGTTATTTTTCATATTGTTGATTTAGAAAATATGCTATTCAATAAAAAAAGCCATTTCGGGAATCTTCGACTTCGCAATCGAAGGCCCTTTCCATTGTAAGTCAATCGTATTTTCTTTATTAGGATTATTTTGATAGTATACACGAATTGGATGGTAGCCGGCCGTCAAGTTAATGGTGCCCTCTCGTAGCGTTCCGGCGGTATAGCCATAATCGGCATCGATGACGCTGGCCTCATGAATACGGACGAAAGCTTTGTTTGTAGCATTTAGATAAAAGGTATATGCACCATTTTCAGGAATTTTTATGTAGCCCTCAAAAAGATAGACATTGCCCTGATTGCTATCGATTTGTTCCGGCGCTGGTGATTTAACAGTACCTTGTGCTACGGCTGTTATTGTAGTTACCTGTGGCAACCAGGGAGCCTTGTTTTCATAGGCCCTCCACTTCAAACCATTTTTTACATTTGAAATATGGCTTGCGGGCACCAACTGGTCATCATAGGGTCGGGCTGCGGTGCTATCCGGCATTCGCACCTGCAATACGCGCTCTTTCATTTGCTTCTGTAGTTCGGCCATATCATTATTGCCAGCTAGGTTTTTAGCCTGATGAGTATCTTCGATCACATTATAGAATTCAAAATCGTCGTCGGCACCTTGAACGTTATAGCGTAGTCCTACGACATCGCCGACACGCATCATTTGCATTTGCTTTCGAAGCCTACCGCGGTTATTGGGCGAAAATTCATCATATTCGGGGGTTTTACCGCCTTGGTTGTACTCTACGTAAACGAGGCTTTCTTCCTGTTCTCCTTGTCCGGTCAAACTTGGGAGTAATGACACGCCATCGCTATTGACGGGCGCCGGCAAGCCTGCGGCATCGGTAAAAGTGGGAAGCCAATCGTACCCGATACTTGGGGATTCAACAACCCGGTCGGAAGGAATTTTGGAAGGCCATCGAGCGATTGTTGGAAGCCGTTCGCCCCCCTCAAGGACATCTCTTTTTATTCCATCGAAAGGACCGAAACTATTAAAGAAATTGGCGGCGAATTCTTCGTCGGGCAGATAGCTTTCTATGGAAGGCCCATTGTCGGAAGTAAAAATGACCAAGGTATTTCGATCTATATCCAAATCAGCCAACAACTGAAAAATATCACCCACGGCATCATCGATCCTTCTGGTGCTGGTCGCATAGCGTTTGTATACATTCGGCCAAGCTACCTCTGCAGTTTCGGGATTATTGTCGTGGTCATAGGTTGCATCCGCATAGTCGGGATGGATCCAAGAATCAACTTCCCCCGATGCGGTATTAATCATGTTTCCCGGTTTTCCCAACCATTGCAACCCCCCGTTAAGACCACCACCTTCGGGATATGCCTGTGTTGGAATTTCTGTAACGGCATGTGGGGTGTCATAGGCCAAAAACATAAAAAATGGGGTATTCTTTTCGGCGGTCGTCTGTTCGACGATCCATTTTTTGGCAACGGCAGTCCAGAGATCTCCGGTATAGCATTTATCCAGACCTTTGCTCACCTCGTTTTTATTTTCATACACTTCTTTTGCGCCACGGTAGACGCCTTCCACGGGATAATGCTCGTGCCCGTCTGCGTGGCGCATATAGCCATAGAAATAATCAAAACCCCTATTTAAGGGATGTGCCGGCCACGAATCGCCATCTTCCGACCATCGACTGGATCCCATCAATCCCCATTTTCCGATGGCGGCGGTTGCATACCCCGCCTTTTGCATGACATTGCCCACCGTATGGTTATCGGCCAAGGCTTTGTCGAATTGCCCATCTCGCACATTGGCATGGCCCTGACTTAGCCCGGACAGTAAAGAAGATCTAGACGGTGCACAAACTGGTGCCGCGGTATAGTGATGGGTAAGCATAGCACCTTCTGCGGCCATTTTATCAAGATTGGGTGTCTTGGTCCACGGTTCACTACGATCGTTCTCTTTTTTACGTTGGTTTTGAAAAAATACCCCTACGTCACCATAACCAAGATCATCAGTCAAGATGTAGATGATATTTGGTTTTTGAACGGCCTGTTCGGTATTTTGTGGCTTTACATTTTCCTTTTTCCCGGAACACGATAACAAAATCGAGCTGGCGGCAATCGCTGTTAGAAGTTGGGTCGCGAATTTAAGAGTAGTCATGTGTGTTTTTTATTTAAATTTTGAAAACCCTTTATTGCCTTTAATTTTTAAATTTTCACCGGAAGAAGGGTCAGCGTTCAAAACCTTTGTCGTTGTGCCTTTAAAGGTATTCTTCAACACTTCGATATTTTTGCAATTTTTAAAATCGAATTGTGGTGCGTCAGGATATAGAGCGGGAGCCGTTTTGGTCTGCATGATGGTATTTCCTGAAATAATCAGTCCGTCGACGCGATCGGCCCACACGATTCGATTGTCAAAGGTGGCTATCGTATTGTTTTCGAACCGGATATTGCGATCATACAATTCGGTCTGGTCGAAACTTTTTCCAAGACGGGGCGTGATGTTCAGTACGGCGTGCTCCATACCGCTATAGGCACAGTATTCAAAATTGTTGTTACGGATTAGAACGTCTTCTACGGCACCCGATTCGAACCAAAAATAGGTTTCCCCCCGAAAGAAAATCGAAGACATCATCGAAGAAAACTCATTATCTTCGATTAAGGTTTTCAAGGGTGTCTTTAAAACAACATTACGGGCCCTATGATCTTTTATGGTGCAACCACGCATCGTAAAGGTCGGGTTCCATGTCTTGTTTTCTAAAATATCACCGTGAGCCAGATTTTCGGGAAGCTTGTTCTTGAAATGCAATACAATATATTTTTCGTTTACAACAGAAACCTGGATCACCTCGTTTTCGGATGCCCTTTTCGGACTCGGATTTTGAATGAACCAAATTTCATCGCCCACACCTGCAAATTCGAATCCCATTTGTTCAAAATGTTTGAGTTCGACTCGAACCGTGTGGTCGTCTAACATTTCATCGACTTCTACATAGGTGCCATGAACATTGGTGCCATCGTCAAGCATATGCTTGAAAGTGCAGTTTTCTATAAGAATATCGCCTTTGCAATTCACGAAATGCGTAGCATCGGCAATGGTCGAGACCACCCGGTCAGAACCTTCACGAACATAAATGCCACATTTTGACATAATTATATTTTCCGTTCTTTCGAATAGAAATCCCATTCCTAGTGCATGATGAATGATAATGTTTTCAAAATGGATGTTTTTTGATGATGTTACTTGAAAGGCCGGTGCATAGCGATTGTGGTCATGGTCTCCTTTTGAATTTAGAATCGAACCAATAGGGGGATACTGTTTTAACTTCTCATGAAACCGCAATATGCCATTGGGCCGTTGCTCTACCCATCGGGGCCTGCTCGACATGTCCCAAGCCCCATGTGCCACTCGTTTGTATTTGGCATCGAAGGCAAGGGTACTTCCCAATTCGGGAAAAACAAAGCCATCGATATTGGGGAAAAGTATGCGGTCGTTTTTCAATTCCCACGAAAATCCCTCAGTAAAGGGCTTGAGATCGCGCCATCCTTCTTTTTCATCCACGGCAATAACTTCCCCTTGAAAGACAAAGGGAATGTCCCAATCTAAAATCAAGTTTTTAACGTTCACCTTTCCACAGTTGTTGAATTGAAGAGGTGCCACCTGACCATGAAAAATAAACTCTGCCCCATTGCCTTCTATTGCAACGGAATCAAAACCATCAAACAAAAAAATAATACTTTTTAGTCCGTTGCCATGGTTGGTAATGTAGGTGAATTTTTCAAGGGCGTAATCCGGTAAAAAGGAATAGGTTCCTTTTTCGAATACCAGCTTTACCGATTTTTCCGAAATACCCTCAAGGGCTTCACGGAGTATGGGGGTCATGTCGCCGGGCTCCGGTTTTATCACGAGAGTTTGCTGGGCGCTCATTGTTATGGTCACAAGAAGCACCACTAAAAAGAAACTAAACTTTAAGCAAAACTTTTTATTCATTTTTGTTTCCTTTATAAATTTACACCCGTGCCTTGCATTGAACTATCGTGATCCCACATAATCAGCCAGGGATCTTTCGTGTTCTTTTGGAAGGTTTTCATCTTGACGATCAAATTATCAAGTGTTTGTTTATAATCGGGGTCGTATGCCAAATTATTCAGTTCGTTGGGATCTTTAGAGAGATCGTACAGCTCAAATTCCGGTCGAAACAGATAGTCTTTCACCTTGCGCTTGCCGAAGTACTCCTTTTTACTACGGTAGACTTCCTGCCAAGTGGACGATGCCCACAGATCGGATGCAAAGGGGTATTCGGCACGCCATTCTATATTCCGTATCAACTTGTAATTACCGCTACGAACCACGCGCATAGGGTAATACATCGTAATCTCATGAAATGTGTGTGAGGCGTAAATTTCATTCCAATCTTTTGGGTCGTCTTCTGTAAGTACATTTTTAAAAGACTTGCCATGTAAGTTATAGGGCTTGGGATCTATCTCGGCCATATCCATTATGGTTGGTGTAAGATCCGCCCAAGTGATCATGGCATCGATCACATTGCCTTTCTTTTTTACAAAAGGGTCTTTGACGATACAGGGCAATTTCATGCCCGGTTCGTACAAGGTCGTTTTTGCCCCAGGAAAAGCCATTCCATTATCAGAAATGTAAATTACGATGGTGTTATCCGACTTTCCGGAATCTTTCAATAGTTGCATAAGCTTACCAAAACCTTGATCTATTCTTGAAATACTTTGGTAGTACTGCGCAATTTCTTCCCTTGATTCTTTGCTGTCCGGTAAAAAATCGGGTACAAGCACATCTTTCGGGTCGTAGGTAACGGTTTCAACACCTGGATACCCCTCGGGTTTGTTTCCGAAACTGTTCGGGGCATCCCAGCGCGATGGGTCGGTCGAGGTTGCACGATGCGGGTCGTCGGTACAGAAATATAGAAAAAATGGTTTTTCACTGGTTAACACATCCTGACATTTTTCGGCCATTTCATAGGTGCTTCTAGGGTTGGCCTCTAACACCTTTTGAAAGTGATATACTGATTCCGGCGCTAAATGATATTTGCCGATCCTGGCGGTTTCATAGCCCGATTTTTCGAGTATTTTAGGTAATGATTTCACCGTATCATAGGTGCTAAAATGATGGTAATCATGTACATGGCCATAAGAGCCTGTGGCATGGCCATATTTCCCCGTAAGAATTACCGACCGACTGGCGGCACAACTGGCACTGGTACAATAGGCATTGGTAAAGCGGGCTCCTTCGGCGGCCAGTTTGTCCAAGTTCGGCGTTTTTATTACGGGATTGCCATAAGCCCCAATGGCATCGAGGCCGTGGTCATCGGCTACAAACAGGATGATATTGGGGCGCGAGACCTCAATGGTCTTCATTGCAGCGCCTTTGGCTTCTTGTTTCTCATTGCAGGCGAGAAACATGGTACTTAATAATCCTGATAGTAGGAAAATCCTAAAAAATTTTAACTGCTTCTTCATATTTATTTATTTCAATTTATCTGTAAAAAATTCCGCCACCTTTTCATGTTCCTTAGTACCCATAAAAAAGGAGTGTATGCCATCTTTTACCACAATATATTCGGAATCTACATTTGCTTTTTGCAACGCTTGATAAAACAATTCACTCTGTTCAATGGGTACCAAGGGGTCTTTTTCGCCATGCATAATTAGAAATGGCGGATCGTCTTTTGAAATGTAGTTTATGGCACTAGCTTTTCTTGCAGCTTCTTGCTTTTCTGTAAAAGGTCCTCCAAGGAATTTCACGATGGGTTTTATGTTTTGTTTTTCGCCTTTTGATTTGTCTGTTGATGAGGCATTCATTAGATTTAAATCTGATGGGCCAAACCAATCGCAAACAGCTTGCACCTCGCTGGAAACATCTGTCACACCAAGGTTCCCTTCTAATTCTTGTACGCTGTTGGTGGTTCCTATTAGGGAAGCCAAATGTCCGCCCGCTGAAGAACCCCAAAGTCCGAATCGATTTGCATCCAATCCATACGGGTCGGCGTATTTTCTGAGGTATCGAATGGCTGCCTTACAATCATAAACCTGTTCTGGGAATTGCGATGCTCTAGTAAGACGATAATTTATCGACGCCATGGCAAAACCATGCTTTAATAAAAAGGCCTGCTTTCCGAAAAGGTCTTTTGTTCCTTTCTGCCAACCGCCACCGTGAATCCATATCACCAAAGGATAGGGTTTTTTGAATTTTGTAGTATCGGGCAAATAAATATCTAAGGTATGTCTGTCGTGACCGTCAGGAATGTAAGGTACATCGCGAAAAGTTCGGGTATTCTTTGGAATCAAAGAACGATCTGATTGAATACGCTTTTTATAGGCGACATAGCTCTGATACTCTTTTTCGGATAAGCGCCAGTCGATATCGGAATCAGATTGATCAAAAATATCTTGGTCGAATAAAGGAATTTCCGTCGGTTCTAATTTGCCATCTCCATTAACATCAAATTTTAAAAATTCTAATGTATCCGTTCCTTGCTTTTTATAATTCGGATTTATACGTGGACGAAGTTCTATGTTCTTATATTTAACCGCGGTATGATCACCCTGAAAGTAAATTGGCCCAGGCTTGGTATCGTCGGCATCAAGAGCCCCTTTTGTAGCTCCTAAAATTGGCTCGTTATCTATCACTTTTTTACCGTTGAGAATTACGGTCACATGTTGATCAACTAAGGTGATATCGTATTTTTGCCATTCTCCCCCAACTTTACCTGCATTTTCGCTAGGTGCTATCCGGGCAAATAGCGCACCTACACCCTGCAGTCCTTGCATTCTGCTATCTCTATCTACTACTTGTGTCTCGTATCTTCCACAAAGATATATACCGCTATTTCCACCTGTTGGTACGTTGAATTCTAATTGTAGATTAAAGTCTTTGAACTCGCCATTTGTGCGGAGGTTTCCATATTTTGAAAACGGGTCAAAATTACGTTTGGGAGTATTATTGATTAAAACGCCATTTTCGGCCTTCCAACCATTAATTTGATTCGGATTGGTCAATCGCCAACCTGATAAATCCTTCCCGTTGAAAAGCGCAATTGGTTCTCCAAATTTCACCTTATCTAAATCTGGTTTAGAAGGCAAAGAAGGCAAACGTTTACCCTTGAAATTTAATTTTTTAATTTTTCCATCGGATAAAGGCCAGTCCATAACGAGGGATATTTTATCGACTTCAACGGTTGCCCTGGTTTGCACAGAGACCTTTTCTCCAGTTGGAGGACCACCGGGAAAGTTGGGGGGACCGACCTTGTACATTCTTTTGAAATATAGGGTGTCCGTAATGACTTTTAACTCAGAAATTGAATTCCCCAGACCCACGGACCAAGCTTCGCCATCGAGCTTTTCATCCTTCTCGTAGAACGAAAGCCAAGCCGGATGTCCGTCTGGTAAGACTACAGCCCAATTTCCAATAAAAGGCTCATCAGCGTTATTGAGAGCCTTTTGGGCGGTTCCATTTAAGGAAAGCATGAGCGTAAAAACTGCAATAGAAAATGTTGCATTTAAAGAAATATATTTCATCATGTTTATTGTTTAACGTGTTCAGTTTAAACCTGAGACCCTGCCCTAGTCAGCAAGTCTTTAGTCGATTTAATTCCTTCTTCCTCGGAAGCGGTTGGCGTGCTGAACTCGATACCAATAAAACCGGTGTACCCTGATTCTTTGACCATTTTCATCATTTTGAAATAGTCAATCGTCGTTTCGTTGCCCATTTCATCGAACTCAATTGCCTTGGCACTTACCCCTTTTGCGAAAGGCAAAATTTCGGCAACCCCTTTATACTTATCGTATTCTTCTATGCACTCACGGTTTTTATCTTTTTTTATACAGAAATTTCCAAAATCCGGCAAGGTTCCGCAGTTTTCACGGCCTACGTTTTTCATCACATTCGCCAGCCATTGTCCATCAGAGGAAAATCCGCCATGGTTTTCGACCAAAATATTGATGTTCGAATCCTTGGAATAATCCGAAAGTTGTTGCAGTGAATCCAAGGCGGATTTTGTTGCCTCTACTTTTTCGACTCCCCCGCCTAAATTGACACGAATGGCGTGACAGCCAAGAAAATGGGCCGCATCGATCCATTTGTGATGGTTTTCGATGGCCTGCAAGCGTTTTTTGGAATCCACATCCGCTAGTTGTCCTTCCCTGTCAATCATTATTAAAACATTCTTCACCCCTTCGGAATTGGCTCTATTGTTCATTTCTTTTAGGTATGTCTTATCCTTCGCTTTGTCCATAAAGAACTGATTGACATACTCAAGCCCTTCACAATCAAAACTTCGGGCTTTATTTGCAAAATCAAGATTGTCCATCTTTCCCGCTCTAAGCGCATTATGAAAAGACCATTGTGCCAAAGAGATTTTGAAGAACAACTCCTTTTTCATGAAGTTCAAATCCGCCATTCCGAAGGCAGGTATTCCGGTCATGGTAGCAAAGGTTGCGGTTTGAACTGTACGTGCCAAAAATTTTCTTCTATGCATTTTCTTTTTTATTTGAAATTATCGACCTTTTTATAGGCATCTATTACAGCATGTTCGCCATATTTTCTTGCAAGGCCACATCTCGTTTCCTCATGGTATTGTCGTCAAAAGCCGTAAAGCCTTGATGAGCCATAAAATTCAATTGATCTTTTGGGTCATCGCCAACAGGATTTTCAAACATACCGATATGCGGTGCATACTTTAAATTGAAATCATGCTTTTCATTTGTCTTTTGTTGCGTATCAAATGACATGAGACTTCCCGAGAACGGCAATACATTACTTGCCAAAGCTGACTTTTTTATAAAATTTCTTCTTTCCATATATCTTCCCAAGTGAGATTAATTTTTATTCATTACTAAAGATGCCAAGCCCTCAGTTCTAAATTATTCCAGTGTATGTTTTTTACTATTCAAGTACGCCGACGCGAACATGGAACTATAAGCCACATTAGGATCTTTTTGCAACGCAGATTTCATGTATTCGTTCGCCTTGTCCTTATGGCCTAAGTAGTCGTGCGCCAATGATAGAATAAAGTCATAAATGGCTTCTTTGTTTTCATTTTGCCCTAGGTTCATTCCACTCTTTGTAGATTTGACTTTAGGTTGCAACTCTGCCATCAATTCTTCTATCAATGTATCGGCTTCTTTTGTTTCCCCAAGTTCCTTAAACGATTTTGCCCTGAAAACAGTAGCCACCGAAACAGGATTGATTTTTTGGCTGACGGCTTTTTTAAAATGTGCTTTTGCCTTGACGGGTTGATTGTCTTTTTGATATGCCAATCCTACATAGTAATCGTTACGTACCGTTACCGGAAGATTGACTTGGGCTTCCTGAAGATAGGCAGGGTGTTCATAAGCACTTTCGAACACTTTAATCGCTTCTTTGGTCTTGCCTTCATCCAGTAACTTTCGTCCCTTGCCTATGAGCGCATCTTCATAGCGTACGTGGCGGTATGGGGTACCCAATTGTCCTTCCTTTGCATAAAAATAAGTTTTCTTCAATACCTGCAAGGCATCATCAAAACGACCGATTCTGGTATAAAAATCGGAAGCACTCAGAGCGTTCGCTCCTTTACCATAGAGTATATTGAGGTTATCATCATAATGTTTTTCGAGTTTTTTGAGATCCCCTTTTTTAAGATAGAGATATTCGAGCTCACTGAATATTCGCGCGCTCTTTTCTGAGTTGGCAAAGGATTTTTCCAAGAGTGTTATGGTCGCGTCTAGGTCATCTATTTTGGTCACATGTCTACCAATGGCCAGATTTCTAGTAACCCTCGCATTGTCCGGGTTTAGTTTATAAGCCTTTTCCCAATAAGAAATGGCCTCGTCATGACGTCGCAAATGAAATAATAAATCGCCCAAATACATCAGGGCAACTGCATCGTCCGGATTATTCTTCAACACGTCTTCCAACACAGAAATCGAGGTTACCCGATAGGGAAACACATATTCGGTATCGGTTGCGGAGGCCTTTTGGTAATAGTTCAAAGCTTTTTCCTTATCTCCCATTTGCATAAAGCAATAGCCTAAATAATAAGGTATCATGGGATACATTTTTTCTGCGGATGCGAAGTTCTTTTCGGCAATTTTAAGAACCTTGATAGCCTGCCCATAATCCTTGAGATCCATGTAGAAAATGGCGCTCTCCATGTAGTTTTGGGAACCGAGAAATAGTTTGTCCTTTCTATCGAACAGGAAATTGATTTTGTCAATATCCGCCTCAGTTTGACCGTCGATTTCGATTTTTTCAATAAATCCTACAAAGTTCAGGGGATCTCTCTCCATGGCTTTAGCGAGATAGGCTTTGGCTTTGTCATCATACCCTAATTTTCTGGAAACATAGGTGGCCAGATTATAAATATCCGGATGGGTCAAATAGGAAAACGGCACCTCTTCCAAACGACGTAAAGCCTCATGTAAATTTCCACGTAATACCTCCCCCTGAGCCATATAGTAGAGTGAATTGTCCATTTCTTCCCTGTGGCGCGAAGATCTTGCAAGATATCCATGGGCTTCATCATAATCTCCCAATTGTATTAATGCATATCCCATGAGAAAATCGGCACTTGAACGACCATCCAAATGGCCCGAAACGAATGAATTTTGCAGCGTTTCAATAGCTTTTTTGAATTGCCCCCGCTTGACCTCAGTGGCTCCCTTGAATCGTAAGGCCCTCGACTCATTGGGATCTCGTGTTAAAATCTCTTCGATATAGGCGTCGGCATCAATACCGTAGGCATCAAAATAGTTCGAGCCTGCCTTGGTGTACAATTGGTCTATGGTCAAATCTTTTAAATCCTTATCAGGAATTTCATTGATTATGGGCTTCTCTGACTTTATTTTGCTTATATATTCAAAATAGGGCTTCTTGTTCGCGTCGACGATTTTGAGTTCCAAAGTATCTGTATCCGCAGCGCTCAAAGCCAGTTTTTCGTTGTAAACTTCGCCTACTTTGAAGTCGTAATTCATTTCCTTGACCTTTTCGCCATTTTTCAAAATGGTGACTACGGATTTAGGAAGATTCATAGTTGGATGAAAGTCAAGCCGATAATTATTACCGCTGATTTTTTTATAGTTGACGGCGATTTCTTTGGTCGCTTTTGTAAACCCTGAAGTATTTTTGATTGGATACCAGAAAATGGAAAATTCCTTTACCTCCAAGGGTTCCAAATCCCCGTGGTCGTAGTTCATTTTCTGATTGAAAGCTTGATGCTGCAACTCGACATAGCCGCCATCTTTATCGCTCAAAAAAGTATCCCATTGGCGACCGCTGGCAGATTTCCCCCAAGTGAAATATTTTTTACCCGGGCTTGTACGGTGGTCTGCGATGACGACAGTGCCCGCTTCGATATCTTTTTCATGTGAATAGACCCCCCAATAATCCATGGTAAGTCCTTTTCCATCAACAAAGGCAGACAGGCCGTGTTTAATGTTTTTTACCCAATTCCAGTCCGAGCCATCCGATGAATATTCTGACCACTTTTTTAAATTGCTATTGCCATGACCGGTTGCGTAAGTCTCTTGTGGGTAAATCAATTCCATTTCCTCTGTAGCATGCATGGCCGCATTGTTCGAAGAAACAAAAGGGACTTTGATGGGTGCAATGCTTATAAATCGACCTTTCGTCTCGAAGAACAATTCATCGGGTCGTAACGTAATCTCATATTCCCATTTCATCATGCGTACTGGTTCGATTTCCGCAACGATAACCGTTTTACTCCCATCTGCATTCTCTTTAACATCATAGCTTATCTTGTTCATCTGGGTGTACCCATGCCCTCCGGGATGATTGTACTCCAATCCGCCAGATAACCAAGCCGAACGGACAGCTATTTCTGCAGGTTTAATTACGTTATTGTAGTATAAAAAGTCCCACCCGTTCCGCTTATCAACGGCCCCTTGTATTCTTCCCCGTAACTGCGGTATGATGTCAACGTAGATGTGTTCATTTTCCAAACGAACAATATCATATTCTACATCTTGCTTTGTGGGTTTATAGTCATTTTGAAACGAATACGGATAGGTCGATCTTTTTTCGCGGAAATAATCTAAGCCTTCAATTTTAAAATCCTTAAAATAGGCATTAGGATCGTCGGACCCCATGTCATACGTGGGGATGGTTTTTTTTAAGATTTTAATTTCAACATTATCTTTCTGAGCCGTTAATTGAATAGAACAAACGACGAAGGTCAGCAAAAGTAATAACCGACTTGGCTTCAACATATTTTTCATTTTACTTGATTTTAGTGTTGTTATAGTGACCAGGCTTTGCCCCCGGTCAATTCTTCCAAATTTCCGCAAGAAATATACTCCCCCGGAACAGGTAAATAGGCAAGTACTTCTTCACCCACATATTCGGTACATTTGTAGCCCCAGATGGTCAAGTCCCTTATTTTTGACGCATACGGAAGTTCTTTCTTCCCCTCTCCTTGCAATGCGGCCAACATGACCGGGGCAAGATCTTTCGTTACTAGGTCACCGGCTTTTGATTTCCCGGAAGCTTTTAGGGCTTTGCCCGTCAACTGATCGAGGGTAGCTATAAGCTGATCCTGTTGTTTTTTCTCCATGACCTCTTTCGCAAAGCTGTCCAAAAAAACATGGACGTTTACTTCGGAAGCCGATTTGGTATCGGTTTTTGGGAGTATGGCATCTACCAATTCTTTAAGAACAGCACCTTGCTCTGGCGATAACAATTCGGGTGCCCAAACTACTTTTTGATCGCCCTGGCAACTTTGTACGATTCCCATAAATGTCGGGGCCGCTATTACGTAGCCCATCGACATACCCATTTGCATCAATGCTTTTCTTCTATCCATCATAGGTTTCCTTTTTTAAGTTCTTGTGTCGCATGATTGGCCGCCCGTGCGGTAAAGGCCATATAGGTCAGCGATGGGTTTACGCAACTTGCGGACGCCATAAAGGCACCATCGGTGACATACACATTGGGTACGGCATGTACTTGGTTATGCCCGTTCAGTACCGATGTCTTGGCACTTCTTCCCATTCGCGCAGTTCCCATTTCATGGATTCCATGACCTATGTTGTACTTGCTGTTATTCGTTTTAATATCTTTAAAACCGGCTTTTTTTAACATTTCGGCAGCTTGCGTAACAATGTCCTCACGCATTTTTAACTCGTTGTCCCGTATTTCGGCATCAAAGGTTACGGTAGGTAATCCCCATCCGTCCAATTTGTCATAATCAAGGGTCATACGGTTATCTTCATACGGAAGAATTTCTCCGAAGCCACCTACGCCTATTGTCCATCCGCCGGGTTTTAAAATGGCCTCTTTCAAAGCGACGCCCATGGATAGTTCGGCAACGGAATCTTTCCAGTTTTTGCGACTCGCACTGCCTTGGTAGCCAAAGCCACGTATATAATCTTTGCTTTTTGATTTTGCATCTATATTTTTAAATCTGGGGATATAGACTCCGCCCGGTCTTCGGCCTTTGTAATATTTATCATCATAACCATCGATTTTGCCATTGGCCCCGGCACCCAGGTGATGGTCCATAACGTTTCTCCCGACTTGATCGGAATCATTGCCCATTCCGTTCGGAAAGCGGTCCGATTTAGATTGTAATAGGATAGAGGCAGATGCCATGGACGAAGCACACAAAAAGATTACTTTGGCATTGAAGACCAACTCTTCTTTGGTAAGCCTATCAATCACTTTAACCCCGCTGGCTTTTTTGGTATCTGGATCGTAGATAACCTCGGAAACGATTGAATCGGGTCTTAAGGTTAGATTGCCCGTGCGTTCGGCGGCGGGCAGGGTAGAGGAGTTGCTACTGAAATAACCCCCAAAAGGGCAGCCTCTTGAACAGCGGTTTCTAAACTGGCATTTGGTTCGGCCTTCGAAGGGTGTGTCGCCTGTTATGTGGGCAATTCTACCCGCGGTAATTATTCTACCGTCAAGATTTTTATAAACCTCGTCCCTGAAATGTTGTTCCACGCAATTGAGTTCCATCATCGGTAAAAACTGACCGTCGGGGAGTTGGGGGAGTCCTACATTTTCACCCGAAACTCCAATATAGGTCTCCACTTTATCGTACCATGGTGCAATGTCTTTATAGCGAACCGGCCAATCGACTCCGTGCCCATCATTTTTATTCGCTTCAAAATCAAGATCACTCCAGCGGTAGCTGTGCCGGCCCCAGGTTATCGAACGCCCACCAACGTGGTAGCCACGCATCCAATTAAAGGGTTTGGTCTCGTTATACGGATGGTCAAGATCGTTTACGAACCACTTATAGGAATCTGGACTTTTTCCCTTATTGGTTCTACTTTGTTTGGGTCGTTTTGCCTTTTCAGCTCTGGAGAGTTCCTCGCCATGGGGAAAGTCCCACGGATCCATATTGGCAGTGGTATAATCCTTTATATGCTCGACCATTCTGCCACGTTCCAAGATCAAGGTTTTTAGACCGTTTTCGCAGAGCTCCTTGGCCGCCCAGCCACCACTGATACCTGTTCCTACCACAATCGCATCGTAGGAATCTTGTTCTTCATTAAAATAAAATTTACTCATTTGGTGCTTGATTTTTATAGGATCATTGTTATCTGCTTCTTTTGAGTTTTATCTCAAGGCTTTTTCTTCGCCTTTTTCTGTTTGGCCATAAACCCAATTACGGGCCTGGGAACCTCTTCCAATGCAGCCCGCATTACATAGGGTTCCCATTGGGCGCGTACTTTTTCCCATTCTTTCAAAGTCCTGGTTGGGTACCAAGCGGGCCAGCCCGATATGTTGAAATCATAATTTTCTTGATTTTTCGCCACCCATTCATCTACTGTGGAAAGCAGATTTTTCTTTGGAAAAACCCCAACGGCCCTGAATTCATCGGAAACCCCTTGGTCTTTTATTACGTTCGTACGCCAATTTTCAAGTTCGGCCAGCAACGCTTCTTTGACCTTGGCATATTCGGGATTTTCGGCAACGTTATGTACCTCGTATGGGTCTTTCTGGAGATCAAATAATTCGATTTCCGGTTTAGAGGGGGCAAAAAAATGGGCTTGTTCAGGGGTAAGTTGTCCCTTCATGTTCATGATATTCATTTCCGCCAAGACGGGATACGAACTTTCTTTGTATTGATTGAACTGAAGCCAAGGCCTTTCCGGCATGAGGTTCAATATTAACTTGTACTCCTTGGACCTGATGGCGCGCATGGCATCATGTGTCTCGTCCATTTTATCACGCGCCGAGAAGGTGTATTTTCGGTTTTTTACCTCTTCGCCCAGTAGGTTTTTTCCATGTAAGGGAACGGGCGGCATAATACCCGCCGCTTCAAGAATAGTGGCATCGATATCTATTGACATCACCATATCGTCATTTACCTGTCCGGCTTCCACTTTGCCCGGCCAACGCATGATCATCGGAATTCGAATACCCCCATCATACAAAAACTGTTTGCCTCGAATATGGCAACGTCCATGGTCTCCAATAAAAAAGACCATGGTATTGTTGGCCAATCCTTCATCTTCCAAACGCTTAAGAATAGCACCCACTTCTCGGTCGACCAATTGCATTTGTTCGAGTCCGTTTGCCCAATCACGGCGTACAAAGGGCGTATCGGCGTAGTAGGGGGGCAGTTCAACATCTTTTATGTCGATGGGGCGTTGTGGATCGCGGTTCCAAGAACGGTGGGTTCCCCCGAAGGTAATTCGGGCAAAAAAGGGCTGTCCGGGTTTGCGGTCCGTCCAGTCGTTTGTGTTCATAAAAAGTTCTTCTTTGGTGTCGGGAAGAAAGTTCATGTCGGTCTTCCAACTCATCAAGGTGGTAAAATAGCCGGCTTCCTCGAATAGTTTAGGAACGGGTTTGATACCATAGGGCAAAGGCTTTTTATTGTGCTCACGGTGCTGGTTGGCACCAATGTAATTTTGGTAAAAACCGGTCATCATGGCCGACCGAGAGGTAGAACAGACGGGGGAAGTCGTGAAGGCTCTATTGTACCTAATACCTTCCGAAGTCAGCTTGTCGACATGTGGGGTAGCTATGCCTTTGGTGCCATAGCACGACAGATCGGGACTCCAATCTTCAATGGTAATCCAGAGGATGTTGGGTCGGTTATCGGTGGTATCCTCATTGTTTTTTTTGGTTCCCTCACCGCAGGCAGATAAAATCAATAAAGCCATGAACTGCAAAAAAAAGGTTTTGAGAAGTAGTTTTCTTATGAGTGCCATGGTCCTTTACGGTATTGTTGGTATGAGTTCAAAAGAAATTCAATTTTATGAGATCAATGTATTCAGGAGTTTATATGATGTTTCTCTGGGTAAATGGTAAAGTAAGTTGGAAAATTTAAAACGGTTGTCATTCAACTTGGCCAACACGATTTATTTATTGAAAAGGCCCTTGTTCTTTTTAATGTGTATCATGGTATTATTGTCAGATTGTTCGATTCTAAGAGGCCAGGTAAATCCATTGAAGGTGTTTTTCGTTATTGTTACATCTTCACAATAATCCAAACTGATCGGTGGCAATTTTGAACCTGTCGGATAATCGGTGCTGAGGTCTATCGTATTTCCTTCAATAAGCAGACCCTTTACGGATCGGGCATGCACCAACAATCCATTATAACTTTTAATCACGTTATTGGTAAAGCGAATATTCTGATGGTATTTCTCATCGCCCAAGCGCTGTTCATCGGTAAACATGGGTGATACGAACAGGGGATAGCCCTGACCATCGCCATATCCAATATCTACGAAGGTATTGCTGTTTATGGTAATGTCGCGAACCCCACCGGACTCATACCAGGCTTTGTTGTCGCCTTCGATTAGAATGCCGTTCATTTGGGAAGAAAAATAGTTATCCTCGATCAATACTTTTCCCTTGGTCGAAATAAGGGCGCTTCGCGCCCGGTTCTCCCGAACAATGTTCTTGGTCATTATCAGGTCAGGGTTCCAGGTAATATTTTCGAAGGAGAGTGGTCCCGTTGGTAGGTTTTCCGGAACCTCGGACACGGTGATCAGCATGCGATTACTGTTTAAAATTTTTATGTCTTTAACCGTGGTAGCGGAAATTGGCAAGACGGTTTCCCGGGAGGTGAACATAATTTTATCGCCTGGGCCGGCAAAGGTTAATCCCCATTGTTGCTGATGGCTAATGGAACACATAAAAGTATTGTCACCTCTGTTTTCATCGATATTCACATAGGCCCCGTGTACGTTTATACCGTCATCGAGCATATGTTCCAACAGGCAATTTTCGACCTTGATCAGGCCCTTACAACCCAAAAAGTGCGTGGCATCGGCACGTGTCGAAAAATTGCGGTCTTCCCTAGAGGTTACCACCAATTTATTTAGCGTAATATTTTCGCAACGTTCGGCGATTAGGGCCATACCTCCCGCGGCATAGACCGTTACGTTTTCAATAAAAATGTCTTTTGAATTTGATGCATGTATGGCCTGCGCAAACCGATTGCCACCGGGGCTGGGGCCATAGGTGGCGAATAGGGTGCCTACCGGGGGCGTTTCCTCGGTAATGTTCGTAAACTTGGCTTTGCTATTATCCAATTTGACGATTTTCACATCGGCTCTCGAATTTTTTAAAAAATAATCCTTGGTATTCCAAATGGGAGCCTTTGTGTTTGGGTCGAACGCTATATTCTGGCCGATACCATCTTGCCAATCGTAATGATTGAACAAGATTTCGTTATCCATTACCTCAAACCCGAATTTTGGATTGGCAATCTCCGCGATAAAGGAATTCTCGTTCGGGTCGTTCTCGATTACCTTTAGTTCGTTAACAAAAGATTTTTCCCAATCGATATTGAAATTTCTCAAAACGGTATTAGTAGAAGTCTCGATTATTATGGGGCAAATCTTTCCATGGAACATAAAGGTAGATCCGTTGCCGTCTAAAGTAAAACTCTCAAAACCAAACAGCGGAAAAGCCATACGTTTAACACTATTGTCGTGATTGGCTACCGCACGATAGGCTTCCATCGCATTTTCAGGGTAAAATTCGTATTGGCCCTTTGGAAAAAACAAGGTCACGTTCTTTTTCCCTTTTAAAGATTCCAGTAGTTGGTTGACTTCAAGTGTGACATCCTTGCCCGGTCGAATACCATGATCGCCCACATTAATCACCTGTGCGTGAATAGCGCCCATAAGACAAAAGTAAACTGCCGCCGTATATAGGTATTTGTTCATGTGATTGGTTTGTAAATATTAAGATTATCTCGCCAATTGCGAATTAGGAGGCAGTGGAACCTGATTTTCAGTGCGCCATTCGACCAATTCTTTTATCAATCGTTGCGTAATCTTTGGCTTCACCTCTGCAAGGTTATTGGCTTCGGAAGGGTCTGATTTCAGATCATAAAGTTCCAATTTGCCATCGGCCAAAAATTGTATCAACTTATAATTTTCCTTCCGGATTACGGAACAGGTACTATGCTTATATTGACTGGCAAGGTGCCAGAAAAGAGGTCTTTCTGTATAGGATTCGACATCCTCTTGGAAAAGATCGGTAAGGGATTTACCGTCCAATTGCCCTTTATAATCGATGCCGGCTACATCCATTAAGGTTGGAAAATAATCAACGACCGAGATAGGGGCAGCGGTTCTTCGCGCTCGTATTTTACCGGGCCAATTCATCATCGCGGGTACTTTGATCCCTCCTTCGTAAATTTCCCCTTTCGCACCCCGCAGTAGTTTATTGTCCGAAGCTATGGGGTGGTAGCCGTTATCCGAAGTGAATACGATCATGGTATTTTCCCTAAGACCATTATTATTTAAATAATCGATGATTTTCTTCATATTGTCATCCATCGACTCTACCATCGTGGCATAACTGGCCATGCGTTCTTTGTTCTTGCCCATGCCTTGACCGGTTATGGGATCGCCGGATTTGTTCTTATATTTTTCGAACAAAGTCTCGTTCCGATTTTTAATGGGCCGATGTACGGCATAAAAGTGAAGGTTTACGAGAAACGGGTCGTTTTTATGCGCTTCCATAAATTCAATGGCGTCGCCGGCAAGACGATCGGTAAGCCATTCGTCATCGGCCTTGGGGGTTATGAAGGGATTGCTAAAAGGAGCTCGATACCCGCCGGTCTCACTTTTATACCCGCCTTCTTCCAAAGCTGGGTCGCCGCGAAAAGTGCCTCCCACATTTTTTATAAACCCTCTGCCTTCGGGATAGTATTTTATCACGGCTTCGGTCTTATGGTTCTTTACCCAGCTAAAATCCCCGGGGTCAGGCTGGCTTAGTTTTTCTTGGATAGGCCAATCCATCGCCAGTTCTTCTTCGGGATAGGGGCCGACGATATGCCATTTGCCCAAATGAATGGATTGGTAACCGGCAGTGGCAAGTGGCTCCGCATAAATCGGATGTTCGCGACCGACCGTCCACCGAGAGAAAATGTTTTGCTGTGCATCGCCTTTTTCCAGTACGGGCACGGTATAGACCCCCGTGCGAAAAGATTGCTTACCGGTAAGCAAGGCCGTTCGTGAAGGGGAACACGTGGGATACATATAGGCATTATCAAAAACCAGGCTTTCTTTAGCCAAGGCATCAATGGCGGGGGTTTCGAAATACGTTGAACCGTTAAAACCTACATCGGCATAACCGAGATCATCGACCAGTACGAAAATAATGTTCGGGGGTTGTTCTTGCCCGTGCATGGGAAAACCTAACAACATTGACAGATAAAATACGAGGGCGGAGCTTGCTTTCATTTGAGTATGGGCCTATTTCTGTTTAACATAGTTGAGGGCCGGTAAACGTTTGCCCGTCTTATAATCCAATCGCTTTCCGTAATACATATAGTTATCGAAAACGTCTCCGTTGCCCAAGGTGCGCGGATCTCCCTGAGAAACAAGTTCTTTTTCCATGGTAGCTCTGAGTTGTTTCATTTCTTCTGCATATTCGGGTAGGCCGGCCAAATTGCTTATACAATGGGGATCTTGCTGAATGTCGTACAGTTCCTCCTCCGGTCGTTTGTCGAAGTTCATTTCAAAAAAATGGTATTCATCATCCTCGGGTTTAAGGTCCGTCAGGTAGCTTTTGGTGGGGGAGCCATCACAATTTAAATAATCGAATTCGGGATTGCCGACGGGCCACCGTTCGGGTTTGATATTGTGGGCATAGAGAAATTTGGACGTACGAATGGCGCGAACAGGATACCCCAGATTGATGCCGTCTTCGTTGGAACGACCCACATCGTGACGTTCCTTGCCCAGTAAAACATGGTCGCGAGCGGCATCGATCTGTCCCGATTTTTGGGACGTTAGAAGGTCTATAAAACTGTTACCCGTCATTTGCGTATCTGGCGTTGCCCCGGTGATTTCCATAAATGTGGGTGCCAAATCGGAAAAACTGACAAAATCATCGACTGTACGGCCCGAGAGAATTTTGCCTTTCCAATAGGCGATCAGGGGAACATGAAAACCTTCTTCATAAATCTGCCCTTTTACACGCGGGAAGGGCATGCCATGGTCGGAGGAAATCACGACGAGCGTATTGCTTAACAATCCTTTTTCTTCCAAGATCTTTATTGCCCTGCCCACTTGGGTATCAAACCATTCCACCTCGTTGGCATAGTCCAAAAGGTCACCTCTGATAGTTTCGTTGTCGGGGTAGAAGGGAGGCACATCGGCCTCTTCCAGTTTTTTGCCAGCTTTTTTCCAGGAATCCAATTCATAAAAACGATGGGGTTCTTTGGCCCCCAACCAAAAGCAAAAAGGGTCATTGGATCCATTTTTATCCAAAAAGGTCTCGAAGTTGCCGCTGTAATCGATATCCGAGATTCCCTTGTAAGGAGGGGTAAGTGTCAATTCATTATACTCCGGCCCGGCCGGATTGTCTTCGGTGTCGTAAACGCCCGGTCCCCATCCCTTGCCGGTATAGCCCACATGATACCCCTGCTGTGCCAGTAGGGCTGGATAGGTCTTGAACTCTGAAGGAAAACGGCCATTGTGGTCAGTCGCTTCCTTGAGCTGCCAACTGTATTTGCCGGTGAGTATGCACGCACGCGCCGGCGAACATTTTGAGTTGCCATTATAGGCATTGGTAAACACAACGCCCTGAATGGCTAAGCTGTCGATAGCCGGGGTGTTAACAAATGTATCGCCATAAGCGCCAAAACTTTTCATAGAGGCATCGTCGGCGATACAAAACAGGATATTGGGTTTTTTAGTGGAATTTTGACCACGCACAGTGCTAATAGAAAAGAGCAGACAGATGCCGACTACAATGTTACATTTGATAATTTTTCGCATATCTTATTTTTCATTAAAAAGGGGTTGATCAACTATGAATTGACAACCCCTTCAACTCAACTCAAACTAACAATTTTAATATCCAGGATTCTGTTCTAAATTTGGATTCAATAGTATTTCAGTGAAAGGTACGGGGAATAGGTAATTGTTCTTACCAGGTTGTACCGCTGGTTGAATATCGTTCTGATCTTTGGTACTGGCCGCAAACTCCACTTTTTCCGTTCGTATCAAGTCGTACCACCTTCGCTGTTCAGCTGCAAATTCCCATGCGCGCTCATCTATCACGGCATCTCTAAATTCCGCTGCACTTAGACCTGGTTGCAGATCTACAGAGACATCTGGAGTGTTAATCGGTAATTTATTAGCTCTGCGCCTCACTTTGTTCACCGCCTCATACGCTGAGGCATCGGGCCCAGAAGACATCGCTGTGGCCTCGGCGTAGAGCAGTAAGACATCAGCATAGCGATATATTTGAAAGTTAGCTCCGCTCTGCGCATTCCGTGAATCCTGAAAATCATAGGAACCCCGGAATTTTGTATAGTACGGATGTTCTAAAAGCGATTCTTGCCAAGGAATGGTATCGTCACCATCTATGAGCTCTGTCTTAAAGGTAACCTCCTTTCTGTAACTATCGGGAAACCTATTGAAAAATCCGATTTCGGCAAAAAAATCGGCAAAGCCTTGTCTTTCTTCCTTCTGAACAAAGTTTCGCCCTATAGGTCTTGCCCTATCGTTACTTCCGATTTCTACATTCGTCGAAAATACGATTTCCCAAATGGATTCTTGATTATTGTCAAAGGTGCCAACATCATCATATCTCCACAAATCGGCAAAGTCTTCAAAAAGGGATGCGCCGGAATTTAGCATTACGTCTTCCGCATAGCCTGCAGCAATGGCATATTTAGAATCATCTTTGATTGGCCAGCCGGCCCATGTAATATAAAAATCGGCCATCAAGGTCTTCAGCGCATAAGCATCCGGATAATTGGTTTCCGATGGCCATGAATCCGGTAAGCTTTCTAAGGCTTTCAGTAAATCACTCTCTACTTGTTGGTACACCTGTAATACAGGATCTCTTTTAGCCTCAAGGTCTACCTGTGTTGAGGTAACGATAGGGATGTCATTATAGAATCGACTGGCATAAAAATGGGCCCAGCCCCTCCAAAAATAAGCCAAGGCCACATATTTCTTGATTTCTTCCGGATCTCCTTCAATTTGATCCTGTACCTCAATAATGTTATTACATTGCTTGATTATCTTGTAGGGCAGTTTCCATCCTGACAGCTCGATAAATATGGTAACGGGAGTGGGATTGTATTGATCTATGGCTATCCATTGCGTTTTCGTTGTTTTCTGGGTAGTAACGTCATCGGCCGCAATATGCATCTGGTAAGATCGTGCACAACCGGGCATACTGGCTCTTTCATCATATAACGGCACATAAATACCATTAACGGCAGCTCTGAGATCCTCCACATTTTTATAGAAAGATTCTTGGGTCAATAGTACTTCCGGTTCTTCTTCCAGAAATTTTTCGCAACCACATAAAAATGTGGTCAAAGTGATTAAAACTGTTAATATGCTATTTTTTTTCATGTCAATTAATTTTAGAATTTTAAGTTGAGTCCTAAACTTATAGATTTGGGGTTTGGATAAGCCCCTAGGTTAACCCCTTGCGATTGGTCTCTATCGCCTGAAGCTGAAGCTTCGGGATCGAACCACGAATAGTCGGTTATCGTAAAGATGTTCTGGGCGTTTATATATACACGGAAACTCTCCATCCCGAACCTAGCTGATGTGTCGCCAGGTATGGTGTAGCCCAAAGTAATGTTCTTCAATCGAATAAAACTGCCATCTTCTAAATACTGGGTATTACCAGGATTATCGAAGCTAGAGGTAACGTAGGCCCATTGATTGGAAGACTCGTTTTGCGGACTCCAAGCATTCAACAGTTCTGTATTGGTAAATCCTCTTGTCATTTGGTACCGGTCCAGGTTCAAGATATCGTTACCTTGAACGCCCTGTATGAACATCGAAAAGTCAATGGCCTTATAGTTGACGCCTAAATTCAATCCCCATATATAGTCAGGCGCTGTATTACCTATTACCGTAACATCTTCGGTAGTGATTTTGCCGTCCGGCACACCATCTGGCCCACTGATATCCCTAAATTTCGGTGCTCCCAAATCATAGCCGTGTTCCGCGGCGAGTGGTTGATCTGCAGTTGTATATGGTCCTTCATATATGAGACCTTGAACATTGCCCAGTGGCTGACCTTTTTGAAGTATGAATGGCACAATACCGGCAAAACTATTGCTCTGATATTGCTCTGAAGTAACCAAAATATCTTCATCTATTCCTAAAAATTTATTTTCGTTGGAAGAGAAGTTGAGGGCCAAATTGACATTAAAATCTTCCTTTCTGATTACATCGCCACTTAGAAGTAATTCAAAACCACGGTTTTCCATTTCCCCAATATTTTGAACTTGGGTTCCACCCAAAGTTCCCGCGAAAAGTGGAACCTGTTTTGCATATAAAAGATCAGTGGTATGTTTATAATAGTAATCGGCCCCAATGGTCAATCTACTTTTAAACATTTCCAAATCGAAACCGATATCATATTGGGTAGTGGTCTCCCACTTTAAATCGGGATTTGCAGGGTCGCCCAATAATATAGCACCTGACAACGTACCATCGGATAATGGGATTCCTAAATCGGGTACCTCTAAATTCGATAATGTTTCATAGGGATCAATAGCCTGGCTACCTACTTGTCCGTAGCTCAATCTCAATTTCAACAGATCAATATTTTCGGAATTGGACAGGAATTCTTCGCTAGATATCTTCCAAGCCAAGGCGGCTGAAGGAAAGTAGGCCCATTGATTGCCTTTTGCAAATTTGGAAGATCCATCGGCACGCATTGAGGCCGTGATAAGGTATCTATCCTTATAGCTATAGTTCACTCTTCCTAAAAACGAAGCCAGTTGAAAAGCTTGATTGTCGTTCGGGTCTGAAATTCCAAAAGTACTACCTGCCAAGCCTAGATTTTCAGCACCTAAAGTGTTCGATAAAAAATTTGTTGCTTCGATGCCGTTAGCTTTGTTGGTCACACCTTGCATTTCTTGCACTGCCGTAATCGTCAGAGACTGATTATCGTCAAAAACCTTTGAGTAGTTTAATTGATTCGTAATCTGCCAACTTGTAAATCGACTGTCGATTACTGTGGCCATAGAACTTGAAGGGTCAAGTCCCGGCACATATCTATTGAAATTAGTGGAGTTTCTATTTGAGGTTTGAGCCGCCCCGGTAAAGCTATAGGTTAGGTTTTCAAAAAGATCAAGATCTAATCTCACTAAGCCGGAGAAAAGGTTGGTTATAGCTTTTGTTCTCGTCTCATTAACAGAATAAGCAGGATTGTCTACAGTGGTAACCCCAATGCTAGGAGGTACTGTATATTCCCCAAACTCATCAAATATTTCCGCAGTAGGTTGATAGAATAATGGATCGCTAATTACAATACCTGAGTTTCCTCTTTCTATTCTTGATGCATTAATGTTGAACGTTATTTTTGCCTTTTCACTCAGATTAAAATTGAGGTTAGAGCGAACACCCATTCGTTCATAATCATCATTTTTTACGATGGCTTCAATATTAGTGTACGTTCCGGATACATAGTAGCGCATATTTTCACTACCGCCCTGTGCAGAAAGTTGATAATCTTGATTTAATCCTGTTCTAAAAACTTCATCGAACCAATCCGTTCCTAGTCCTGGGTTGTTTTGAAACTCTGCAATATCTTCTTGAGAAAAAGCACCGGGTAAGGCTAAATTTGAAATTTGCATGAACTCAACAGGGTCGGCCTTATCTATTTCCTTGATCAAACTATCAAACCCGGTCTTCGCATTAAACGACCAAGATGTCTTTCCTCCTTTTGCACTTTTGGTAGTAACCAAGATTACACCGTTGGAACCTTGCGAACCGTATATGGCAGTAGCAGAAGCATCTTTTAAAACCTCAATAGACTGAATATCGTTCACATTTAAGGAACTCATGTTGCCCCCTAATACTCCGTCTATTACATATAGGGGAGAGTTATTACCTTGTAGGGAGTTTGTTCCTCTAATTCTAACTCGAAGATCACCATCAGGTGAACCGCTAGTGCGTTGAATTTGAACACCGGCAGCTTTACCCTGAATGGCATCTTCCACCCTTAACGAAGGCTGGTTAGACAGTACGTCTTCATCGATACTGGTAACCGCTCCTGTCAAGTCCGATTTACGCTGGGTACCATAACCCACGACTATGACTTCATCCAACTGACTGGCATCTTCGACCAACGATACATCAATCGTAGTTTTACCATCAACCAGGAATTCTTGTTTCGTAAATCCGATATAACTAAATACCAATGTGGCATTCCCAGCCGCCTCTATGGAATAGTTGCCATCAAAATCTGTTTGGGTTCCGGTTGTAGTTCCCTTTACCAAGATATTGGCGCCAGGTAACGGTGTACCCGTCGCATCGGAAACCGTACCAGTAACAACGGTTTCTTGGGCTATACTACTTTGGAAACCAAAAAGTAGTAAAGAGAACAGTGCGAGGGAACATTTTCTAAAGAGTTTTCTAAAGTTTTTTTTCATAATAGTTGGTTTAAATTATCTGAACGAGAAGTTGGCTCTTAGCTTCCTGATTGTTCCAACAAAAGAAGTTATAACGTAAAGAAGAGGTGTAGCTATGAATTTTTTAAATGTAGTTCTCGGTAAAATTTTTTTCCTGAATCAATTCATTGACCTCTAAAAAGTCTTGGGCCAAAAAAAAAGGTTCGGGTTTATAAAAACGATTGTAAACAGAAGTAAAAATTGGGTACGACAATACTCCCAAAAGTGATGTCCTAAGCATTTATCTAAGAAGAAATTCAAGAACGTAAAGTGAAGGGTCGGAAAGTTTTGTAAAAACGCTCTCGATTATTCCTAAAGAATTTTACGTCTTTTGTGAAGAGGTTTTAGGTACATATTTACCAGGAGAGACATTGAACTTTTCCTTAAAAAGTTTACTAAAATGAGTACGGCTCTTAAAGCCGGTCATTACATAAACCTCATTGACCGACAATTTTTTTCCCGCCAGTAGTTCCGCAGCCTTTTTTAATCGGTACATTTTCAGTAGTTCAAAAGGAGTGTGGTCGGTCAGGGCCTTTACTTTTTGATAAAAATGAGTTCGATTTAAATATAATTTTCTAGCAAATTGGTCGATATCCAAGTCCTGATTGTCCAGATTTTCTGCCATTAGATTGTACATCTTTTCAAGAAAGGCATTGTCGTTTCTATTGTTGATGTTATTATCATGTGTAAGCGGAATTCCTACTTCAAACCGCTCACGCAATCTTTTTTTATTTTTCAATAACGCCTCAATCTGTGCAATTAGTTGGCGCATATCAAATGGTTTTTTAATATACGCATCAGCACCGTCACGAATGCCTTTTATCTGGTCTTCGATGTTGGTAAGGGCGGTCAATAGGATTACGGGGATATGGCTTGTTTTCATATCGGATTTGATGCTCTTACAAAGGTCAAGGCCGTTCATTTCGGGCATTTGAATATCGCTGATAACCATGTCAGGCCACTGATCTTCCATGGCATCTAGACATTCCCGTCCGTTGTTGAATGTTTTTACCTTAAAAAACTTGGATAGCACTTCGGAAACGTATAACCGCATATCTTGGTTATCCTCTACATAGAAAATAAGGCTATCGGCCCATTCGCCCTTTGCATCGATTTTTGCCAGGTCTACCTTTTGAATCAAATAAGCTTCACTGTCGAGTTCCTTTTCCGAGGCTAAAATCGCTTTCTCCCTAATTTCTTGATCATCAGCGGATTCTTTTTTGACAACAGGCAGTTGAATACGTATTGTAGTGCCTTCGTCAACTTTGCTTTCAGCCTCAATATACCCATAATGCATTTCGACCAATCTCTTGGAAAACGCAAGACCTATACCTGAACCGACAGCATGTGCATTCTGATCTTTACGTGACCGGAAAAACCGTTCGAAGATATGGGGTAGGTCTTCCTCGTCTATGCCTTTTCCGGTATCCGATACGGAAACGAATAAATCTTTGTCGTTAGTGCTGTACTCAATGGTAATGGTATCATTAACAGAAGTATATTTAAGGGCATTGCTCAAAATGTTGTTGAATATTTTCTCTAATTTATCTTTATCGGCCGAGATTACAATAGTAGAATCGTTGGCAATCAGCTGTAATTTCTTATTATCGTTCTCCGCCAAAAATTTAAAATCAGCGATTAGCTCCTCCAAAAAAACACCAAAATAAAAACGCGAGTACTTCATTTCCATGAGGTTGGCATCGGCCCTTTCAAAGTCATGTACCTGATCGATCAACTGGAATATTTTTCTGGATTGCCGTTCAACAATAGTCAACTTTTCTTGAACATCTGGGTGATTTTTGTATCGCTCCGACAATATTCTTACCGGACTTGAGATAAGATTAAGCGGCGTTTTCAATTCGTGGGAAATATTCGTAAAAAAGCGGAGTTTGGCAGCGTTCACTTCCTTCTCCTTGTTTTTTTCAAGTTGTTCGATTTCGACATTGTGCCGTAACGATTGTATTTTTAAGATGTAGTACAATACTATTCCGAGAATTAATATTGTCAGTAGAGCATAAAGCACATAGGCTAAAGGAGTTTTCCAAAATGGGGGCGCTATCGAAATATTCAAAATTTTGGGTTCGGTCCATTCCCCAATGGAATTTGATGCCGCCACCTCAAGTTTATATTTCCCCGGTTGCAGTCCGTTATAATTCAGGATGCGCTGATCCGATGGTGCTTCGATCCAATTAGTATCAATGGGCAACAATTTGTATTTTATAAAGTGATTTTCCGGGGCAGCGTAATGCAGTGCATGAAGTTCTACGGAAAAAACGTTCTCGTCATAATTTAAATTCAACGTGTCGAAATTGGAGAGCCGTTTTGGCAGAATAACCCGTCCGGCTAAGGTATCCATGGGGCGGATTGTTTTATTGAAAATTTTTAAATCTCCGAATTGCAAATTGGGAAGTTGTTCCTTGTCCGGAATATTCTCAGGTTTGAAATAACAAAACCCTTCAAGGCCTGTGACTACGAGATATCCATTGTCCAATGGTGTCGCACCATACCAAAAGTCTTCAAATGGTAATCCGTCTTCTTTACTGAATCGCCTAAATTTTTGTTCTTTGGTGTTAAATTTATTCAGGCCTATATTGGTCGTAACCCACAGGTTTTGTTCATGGTCAATTAGAATGCTTTTTACCACATTGTTGGAGAGACCTTGTTTTTCCGAAAAAGATAAGAATTCTGGTTTTCCATCGCTTTTCATCACTTTGCAGATTCCCGCACCCTCGGTACCTATCCATAATTCTCCTATGGAAGAACGTACGATGTTCGATACAAAATTATTGGGCAAGGCCCCCTTGGACCCGTCATTTCGATATTGGTCTATTTGGATCGCCGCCATTGGACGATTGTCCTTAACATCTAACCTGAACAAACCATCTTCTGCAGTTCCGAGCCATATGTAATCAAAAAGCGGGTCGGCATATACATATCGCACCAACGAGAGTTTGGCATTTCTAAAAAGTGAATGGTCGTTCAAAGCTTCGATATGTAAAACTTTCCCGAAGGGATTTAAGGTTATCCTATACCCCCCATTTCTACAACCCAGCCAAATATTGCCTTTTTTATCTTCGGTTATTTTATACGGTTCCGTGGCATCGAAGCCTGGTAGCGAAGAGGTATCTATGCGCTTCGGAACCAGTTCGCCGGCATCTAATTTAAAATATCCTACGCCCGTGATTTTAAACCATGTATTTTTTTTGGAATCCACATAAATGGCAGATACACGAGATAAATACGATTCATTTAATGTAAAGGGAAGCGGGTCAAAATTGCCCGATATTGTATTGAAGAGCGCCAATCCTCCGCGATTTGTGGTTAAATAAAATCTATTCTTATCTAATTTTGCTAGTTGTCTTAAATGCCCGTTGTTTACTCCGAAATTAAATTCAATTTCTCCATGAACCCCTTTGAACGGACTGCTGGTTTGAGCAAACCTGTATAACCCCTTGTCGAAAGTACCCAACCAAAACCCGTTATTTTTTGTCGACTTGAAAACACTGACCCTCAGCAGCCCGGTCGTGGGCTTAAAAATTGAAAAATTGCCGGGACTACCCGATATCAATGCTTGTATATTCTCAGTTCGGATAGCCCCTTCGTTCAGGGTTCCCAGCCAAAGATGGCCTATCTCATCAAAATTGGCATTGTTAAAGTTATAGGTGTTTAAGATGTTGTTCCGAAGTAGGTCATAGGTATACTGCTTTCCTTCTTTTTTAAAGGATATAAGGGCTATTCCGCTGGATAAAGTGACGAGAAGGGTATTGTCGGTAATTTCGGTAATGGACCTGCTAAAGTCAATTGCGTTGGGTAATATCTTTTGAAACTGACCGCTGTCAGGGCTAAAACCGATTAGGCCCTTCGAGGTTGCATACACGTAATGATCTCCGTCCAAAGTTACCGGACTATAAAATTCTATAGGGCCATCAGTAAAATCTTCCGGAGGTAAAAATTGCTCCTTTAATGTATAGTCTTTATTAAAAACGAGGATTCCCTCTTTTTCGGTAGCACAGAGCACAAAACCTTTGTCGTCGATGGTGATGTCTCGGATGACAGGTCCCTTGAGGCCCTTTTTTACAAGCAGATTGGAATAGATAGTGATGAAATTTTCAGAGGTATGGTCATACAGCGAAATACCCGAATCGGTTCCTATCCATATATTTCCTCTATTGTCTTCTTTGATCGCCCTGACCCGGTTATTGACAAGAACGGTATTGTCAACTTTATTTTTAAAGGTTTTTAAGTCGTAACCGTCATATCTATTTAGTCCATCGTAGGTGCCTATCCACATGTATCCCCTTGAATCTTCCAAAATCGACGTAACGCCATTATGGGCCAAGCCTTCGGAAATAGTTAGGTGTTGGGCATAGTCTAGCTTATCTTCTTGCCCTTGTGCCAAAATGGAGAGTAGAAAAAAAAAGAACAGACCAATCGATCGTCTACATTTGGTTTGCATTAATTCCAGAGCTAATTAGTTTCGAAAATAGTAATATAAATAAAAAATAATTCTGATTTCCAACGTCTAAGTTAACGATTGATTATTTAAATGGAAGACATTAAAAATGTTTGAATCTTTATACCTTAATTTGAGTAAACGCCATTCTAACAAATCCTTTATCCTAATTAATTTTTGATTTCTTCTTTAATCTGTACTATGGGAGACAAAACAATTATTAATAGAGACAAAGAATTATGGCTTAAAAATATCTTTGCGCTTGTTATTCCATTCGTCAAAATTCTTCACCTAAATAAACTCCAACAGAGGGTATTAAATTGACAAGAAAATTATGAAAAAAATTATTTTAGTTGGCCTACTATTCTTTCTTGCCATGTCATCCTGTAAGCAGGGGCCTGAAAACAAGGGTAAAAGCGAAGAGGTAGAAACAAAAAAACCAAATATCGTTATCATCTATGCCGATGATCTAGGGTACGGAGAAATTGGGGCGTATGGAGCTACGGAACTAAAAACGCCCAATCTTGACAAGTTGGCCAATGGAGGGGTACGCTTTACCAATGGGTACGCTTCTTCCGCTACTTGTACTCCTAGTCGATATGCATTACTGACAGGCAGTTATCCTTGGCGCAATAAGAGCGCAAAAATCCTTCCCGGTACAGCTCCCCTTATTATCGATACGGCCCAGATGACCATACCCAAAATGCTGAAAGGCAAAGGCTATTATTCTGGAATCGTCGGTAAGTGGCATTTGGGGCTTGGGACCGGAAATGTAGATTGGAATCAAAAAATTGCACCTGGGCCGAACGAAGTGGGCTTTGATTACAGTAATATTCTGGCTGCGACCCAAGACAGGGTTCCCACAGTGTATATTAAAGACGGACATGTGGTCAATCTTGATCCCAACGACCCGATTGAAGTCGATTATAAGAAGAATTTTTCGGGAGAGCCAACAGGTTTGGAAAATCCTGAACTTCTTAAAATGAAATGGCATCATGGCCATAACAACAGTATTGTAAATGGAATACCCCGAATCGGTTTTATGAAAGGTGGTGAAGCGGCCAAATGGGTCGATGAAGATATGGCGGACACTTTTTTGAGCGAAGCGCAACACTATGTCAAGGCGCACAAAGACGAACCCTTTTTCTTGTATTACGCCTTGCAACAACCGCACGTGCCCCGTACCCCTAATCCTCGTTTTGTTGGTTCATCTGGCCTTGGACCACGAGGCGATGTCATCGTGGAGGCCGATTGGTGCGTTGGCGAATTCGTTAAAACTCTTGAAACTGAGGGGTTATTAGAGAATACACTAATTATTTTTTCGAGTGATAATGGACCGGTACTCAATGATGGCTATTATGACGATGCCGTTGAGAAGCTGGGCAATCACAAACCTGGAGGTCCCTTGCGAGGCGGCAAATATAGTTTGTTCGATGCAGGTACACGTGTCCCTTTCTTTACCTATTGGAAAGGTTATATAAAACCTATGGTTTCCGATGCTATGATTTCCCAATTAGATTTACTTTCTTCCTTAGCTGAATTGGTCGATAGCCCTGTGAAAGGAGAGGATAGTGAGCCGTTGTTAAACGTTCTTTTAGGCGAAAGTGACACTGGTCGGGATGAAATGGTGCTTGAAGCCACTTCAAGAACCGCATTTCGAAAAGGGGATTGGGTTATGATTCCACCCTATGATGGCCCGGCGATTGCCAAAGAGGTGCAAATCGAATTAGGCAATGCAGATGAATACCAATTGTATAATTTAAAGGATGATATCGCCCAACAGAATAACCTTGCTTCAACCAATCCCGAAAAATTACAGGAAATGATAGCCGGTTTTGAAGCCATTCGAGGAAAGGAATATGGTAAAATCCAACAACTGGAGTTGAAATGACTTTCATTAGAGACTGCTTGGGAAATGAAATATGAACCCTCACGGTTAGATTTGACCTCAATGTTCAGTTCCATCTGAAATCAGCAGTAACTACTAGCCGAAAAAAGGGAACTATTTTTTTGCAATAACCATTTGTAATAGTAATTTGAACATTTATGCCGTGGACTCCCATAAAAAAGTGGGAATTTCGCTAAAACAGCTTTAAAGTTTTAAATTTACTTTCTTGCCAACATTTAACCTAAAACACATACCATGAATTTTAGACATTTCACCGCCTTATGCGTAGTGATAACTACTTTGACTTCATGCGGTAACCAAAATAAGAAAGAAAAGACCGAGATAAGTGCGATAGATACCACCGAGGTTTTTAAACCCAATTGGGAATCGATAAAAGCAAATTACAAAGATCCCAAGTGGTTCAGCGATGATAAATTTGGCATTTTTATACACTGGGGGGCATATTCGGTACCCGCTTTTGGTTCGGAATGGTATCCAAGACAAATGTATATGGATACCGCCACCTTTTCTGCACAATTAGAATTGGGACAAAAAGGGCCGAATGCTACGTATACCCATCATAAAAAGACTTGGGGTGACCAGAAAGAATTTGGATACAAAGATTTTATTCCCATGTTCAAGGCTGAAAAATTCGATGCCAAAGAATGGATCGATCTTTTCAAGAAATCGGGTGCGAGATATGTAGTTCCCGTTGCCGACCATCACGACGGATTTGCCATGTATAAATCCAATACCACCCGATGGAACGCCTTCGACATGGGACCCAAAAGGGATGTGTTGGGCGAACTCTTTGAGGAAGGGCGCAAGCAGGGTCTTAAGATGGGAGCTTCGTCACATTTCGCCTTTAATTGGTCATTTTATAACAAAAAGGACAAGTTCGACACCGTAGATCCCGAATTTGCCGACCTTTATTCCAGTAAGGGCAAAGATCTTGAAGAACCGGTCTCCGAGAAATTCAAGCGGCGTTGGTGGGACAGAACCGTTGATTTAATCGATAATTATCAACCCGATATTCTGTATTTTGATTTTTATGTTGATATCGACGACTTTGCCGATTTGCGCCCAAAATTGGCAGCCTACTATTATAATAAAGGAATCGAATGGGGAAAAGAGGTCGTTATCAACGACAAAAACTTTGACCATGAGGCCTTTCCAGAAGGAACCGTAATCTACGATTTAGAGCGAGGGAAGCTTCCGGGCATTAGAAAATTGCCTTGGCAGACCGATACTTCCATTGGTAAAAATTCATGGTCCTATGTGACCGGTTGGGATTCTAAAACCCCGAACCAGTTGATCGATGATTTGGTGGATATAGTTTCCAAGAACGGAAATTTATTGTTGAACGTAGGGCCTAAGGCCGATGGTACCATACCGGATGATCAAAAGGAAATTCTCTTACAAATTGGTGATTGGCTTGCGACAAATGGGGAGGCCATTTATGGAACCCGGTATTGGAAGACTTTTGGTGAAGGTCCCACGGAAGTAAAAAAGGGACACCATTCCGAAGGGAAGAACAAAGAGTTTACTGGCCAGGATATACGTTTTACCCAGAAGGGAAATACACTTTATGCCATTATGTTGGCTTGGCCAAAAGCTGGCAAAATCAATATTGAATCCCTGGGCAGCAAAAGTGAATATGCCAAAGATCTTAATATTCAGGGGATTCGGCTTTTGGGAAGCGAAGCAAAAGTTAGTTTCGATCAAACGGAAAACGGGCTTTCTATTGAAAACCTAGGAAACAAAACTGGCGATTTTGCATATGTTCTAGAGATTACGATGTGATAGTAGCGTCTTGGATTAAAAATAAGTTTTGAGCTGGTTTTTTTGAAAGAAAGGGCATACGTTTTTTGTACGCCTTTTTTAGAGACTGTTTTGAATTAAGAGATTAGCCCCGACCATTCGGGATTATCGGTCATTTTTCCTGCCTGCCGGCAGCTTCGGGATTAACGAAGAAAGGTGCAAAAAGGCGGTAGGGCTTTCGAAAGGCGAACTGACCTTTACGCATCACGCAATATACGCAAGGAAACGACGCTAAACTACAGCAGAAATTCGACCCTGGAAGATTTTGAACAGGTGATTTCGGTTCTGGAAAAAGGTGAATTCTCCACAGATTCGTTCATTACTCATAACCTTCGCTATGATCAAATGATCGACCATTTCGATAATTGGCTGGATACAAGTATCAATCTTCCCAATGCTCATCGATAACCTTCTGAATATGCGGATAGTTCTTATCCGTTTCATTGAGGTCTTCCCGTAATTGAAGCAATTGCTTTTTCAAATCTGCAATCGTTTCTTGATATGCAGGGTCTTTATAAGCATTGTCCATTTCCTTGGGGTCTTTTTTCAAATCGTAGAATTCCCATGCAGCAGGCGTATGGTTGGTAAAATCATTGCCCCAGCTATCTTTGTTCCATACGGCATTGGGATCATCGGTATCGACCCAATATTTTCCGTAGAAAAAGATCAGTTTAAAATCCTTGGTACGGATTCCGAAATGAGCCGGGTTTTGGTGTCGGTGCGCCAAGTGCATCCAGTATCGGTAATAGGTGGACTGTTGCCAACCTTCTGGTTCTTTGCCAGTCTCCAGAATTTCCTTGAAACTCTTACCCTGCATATAATCGGGAGTTTTTCCGCCTGCCATTTCGATTAGAGTGGGTGCGAAATCCGTATTGTTGATGATGGCATCGGTACGGCCTCCCGCTTTTATTTTTTCAGGATAACGCACAAAAAAAGGCATCCGCATCGATTCGTCGTACATCCATCGTTTGTCGATATAATCATGTTCGCCTAGCATAAAGCCTTGATCACCGGTGTACACAATGATGGTATTTTCCAACAGCCCTTCCTCTTCCAAATAATCCAATAACCGTTTCACATTATCATCGACCCCTTTTACACACCGTAGATACCGTTTTAGGTATTCTTGATAGACTTTACTGGTATGTGCTTTTTCATCAGGGGTATTCTTAAATTTTTCGATTTGCTTGCCATGGTAGTCCTCGGCGTTGCCATAATTCTTATAAATAGTACTATCGATGTATAAGTTCATCGCCTGATTACGGATTAGATTTCGATGCGACACCGAGGAGCCTAGAATGCGGGTCAACGAATCGTTCTTGCCCCTAGTCGCCACGGAACCGTTGTTGCCGTTGTCGTATAAACTTTCAGGCTCAGGAATAAAAGTATCTTCCAGGTAATCGTCGTATCTCGGTGCATTTTCGAAATCGTCATGAGGTGCCTTGAAATGGTGCATCAAGAAAAATGGACGGTTCGGGTCCCTTTTGTTCTTTAGGTAATCTAAAGTGGCATCCGTGATTTTATCCGATGAATGGCCAGATGTCTTGACTACGTTTTTTGGCCAGGATTTGTCGCCCTGAACTATAAACTCAGGATCAAAATACTTTCCTTGACCCGGTAGCACATAGTAGTAATCAAATGATGCCGGCTCTTCATGCAAATGCCACTTGCCCACAATAGCGGTCTGATACCCTAATTTTTTCATTTCTTGGGGCAAATATTGTTTCTCGACCGGCAGTATCCCCTCAAGGTCGAGCACCCCGTTTGCCTGAGAGTTCTGGCCTGTGATGATAGCCGCCCTACTAGGTGTGCAAATTGAATTACTGACGAAACAGTTGTCAAAAACCAGACCTTCCTTTGCAATCTTATCAAGGGTCGGGGTCGGGTTTAAACTTGCCAATCGACTACCGTAAATACCGAAACCCTGGGTGGTATGGTCATCGGCCATGATGTAAATGATGTTAGGTCTTTCTACATCATCGACGGTCGTCTTTTTTGGATTACATGACGATAATAAGACAGTGCAAAGCAGGAGGTACTTGTAATTTTTGATCATAATTTCTTAGTTTATATTGTATTGATCAAGTGATTCGAGGATAAGTGGGTCGTTCATTTCTTTTTGCAATTGCAAAAGGCCATCAAAAAGTTCTTTGACCTTGACTTTATACTCCGATTCTTGGGCCAGATCATTCATCTCCTCTGGTCCTTGTTCATATCGAACAACAGTACCTTGTTCAATTTCGGATAGACAAGTAATTTGAACCCATCTTTTCGTATCATACGCTGGAAGTTGATGTAACCGTTGTAAATGGCATCGTAATGACTCTTGGTACGACTGCCTTCAACCAAATCCATTACGCTATTAAAAAAGACATAGTCGGGTTTTTCAATGCCAGCTATTTCTAAACTGGTGGCCATGGCATCCTGTAGATAAATATCCGCATCAACTTTTTTATTTTTGGGCACATTTGGCCCTACGATCATAAACGGTGGGCGTATGCTGTGATCAAACTGTGTCTGCTTACCTAAAAGACCGTGCCTGCCCATTGCCAATCCATGGTCCGATGTGAAAATGATATAAGTACTGTCCATTTTCCCCGTTGCTTCCAATCCATCCAAAATTTTACCGATCTGCTCGTCCATATGTGTGATCAGTGCGTAGTATTCACGAATATGGGTCTTGATGGCATATTCGGTTCTAGGAAACGGGGCAAGTGCTTCGTCCCGTAAACTCGGGCCATTACCTATACTGTCTTTAAATGGATACATGGGCAGAAAACTTTTGGGTACGCTTATATCCTCAAGGGAATACATATCCAAATATTTCTGGGGTGCCTGTCTCGGGTCATGTGCCGCATTAAATGCCAAATACATAAAGAAAGGATTTTCACTGTTTTTGGTCTGCTCGATAAAACCTAGGGCATCGTCCTTAAGCACTTCGCTCCAATGCTTGCCGCCTTCCCAAAAACCGCCGTATTTCATATCGGTCGGTGACCAAGTAGTATCCTTTTCGCTAAGGGGCCGGTTATACCCGACCGCTTTGATTTCTTTTTCGGATTTTCCCTCTCCGATCATTTTATTGATGTAGGGTATGGTGCCCATATGGCTCCAAGAATCTCTGGGCATTCCCGGTCGCACGTGTTCTACATGCTGAAAAACACTGGCTGCAGGGGCGTCGACATGCCATTTTCCGGTCATATAGGTGTCGTAGCCGGCACTTTCCATGAGTTTCCCCCAAGTTTTGTCCATGTCTTTGCCCTCTATCCAACCCTGTCTAAACGTATCGGCGTCCCATACACTTCTGCCGGATATAATCATGGCTCTTGATGCCGCACAAACAGCACCGTTCCAAGCACCCATATTGTAGGCATGCGTAAAGGTTGTTCCGTCGCTTACCAAACGGTTCAGGTTCGGGGTCTTGACTTCTTTGTTGCCCAAAGCATTTATTGCCGTATAGGTCAGGTCATCGGCAAAAATGAATACAACATTTGGTTTTGCTGCGGGTACTTCTTTTTTTTCGGATTTACATCCAACAAACGCAATCACAATCAGTGCTACTACTAGTTTCTTCATGTTATAATTTTTCAATTTGAGTGTAATAGGATGGTATCCGTTTGCCGTCCGAAGTTATAAAAATACTTTCAAGTCGGTAACTTCCTTTTTTTCGTTAACATATTCAAACCACCACATTAGATACCGGTCCACAAGGTACTATTGCTATCTTCTTGGCCATAGGTTGAACTTTCGACGAGCAAGGCCAAGGTCAACCCAAATGTACTTTAGTAGATTTTTATGCGAAAGCAATATGCTCATTTATGTGACCTACGATTTATAACTTGGAAACTACCTATATGGATAGACCTGTTCAACCTCTTGTAGACGGACTATCAGGCAAATTTGCTTTTGGCAATACTACAAATACTAGTTGCAAGTTAATTCAAAATGTAATTTTGTTATATACTAAATGATTTAGAAAACAGAACATATGCTTACTATTGGTATTTCTTTCTATTTGTAACTGCCATGAGGTATAAATGAAGTTCAGATTTTCTTGTGCACGCCATTCTGACCAAAAAGACGCACGTCTTGGGAGCCAATATCGGAATACTGGTCGGGGTACTGCTCAATAGCTATCTTTGGCTCTACGTACCGCAGATATTTTGATTCTGGTGGAATTCCCTTGGATGTCTTGTTACTATTGTAGTAGCCCTAGCTGTCAGTTATATGGTTAAAAGACAGGTTAACGAAGGTCTGGAAGTCGTATATTGTTCAGGTAAAAAAGAGGTGGTTATCTTAATGGCCTATTTCATCGCCATAGTAGTGTTCAGCGTTTCCTTGCCTAACCTTTTAAACTGAAAGACTATTTTGAAATATGTCGATTATTTTTTTATGTCCGTTTTTGCGCCATTCTTCGTTATCCCGAAATTTCGGGATTGTACCGTAGCTATGGCTATGCTAGAAAATTTTGCCTAAAATGACAACCAAAAATGACCTATAACCCCGAATGGTCGGGGCGAATCACATAATTCAAAACAGTCTCTAAAGATATACCCATGAAATTCGTAATCGCCCCGGATAAGTTTAAAGGTTCCCTTACAGGATTCGAATTCTGCGATGCCGTGAAGGAAGGACTTCAGATGGTTTTCCCAAATGCCGAAATCCTCGAAATGCCTTTGGCCGATGGCGGAGACGGTACGATCGAAGTCGTTAAACACTATCTTAAAGGTGAAAAAATCACTATAAAAGTCAAAGACCCGCTGTTCCGGTCGGTTACCGCTTCATATCTCTATTCCGCGAAAAGCCGTATTGCATACATAGAAATGGCAGAGGCATCGGGACTCAAATTGCTAAAGGATACCGAAAGAAACGCTATGCAATCTTCAACTTTTGGTACCGGGGAGCTTATTGTGGATGCTTTGGAAAAAGGGGCGACAGAAATTATCTTGGGAATCGGAGGAAGTGCCACTAATGACGGCGGTATGGGTATGGCGAACGCTTTGGGCTACCGATTTCTTGATACAGCCGGTGAGGAATTGAAGCCAATTGGAAGTAATCTAACGGCGGTCAAAAAAGTGGATGCTTCAAAAGTACATCCTAAACTTCGGGATGTAAAGGTTAAAGTAGCCTGCGATGTTTCCAATCCCTTTTATGGAGAAGACGGTACCGCAAAAATATACGCGGCCCAAAAAGGAGCTTCGAAGGAAGAAATTGAAATCTTGGATAAGGGCCTTCGCAATTTTGCGAAGATGGTAAAAGGACAGTATGGCATCGACCTCCAAAAAATAAAAGGCGCCGGTGCGGCCGGGGGCATTGGCGGTGGTGCGGTAGTCTTCCTTAATGGACAATTGACTTCGGGTATTGATCTGATCAAAGAACTAGCCGGTTTTGATACGGCCATTGAAGATTCGGATTGGATAATTACAGGCGAAGGCCAATTGGATGAACAAACACTATCGGGCAAGACTATCAATGGCGTAGTGGTTTCCGCAGCGCAAAAACATATTCCCGTAGCCGCCTTGTGCGGATCGGTCAGTATTTCCATTGAACAACAAGAGAAGTTTGGACTGGCCTATGTGGCCTCCATCATTCGAGGTATTTCAACCTTACCTGAAGCTATGAAGTCGGGTTATGCGAACTTGGTCAATGCGAGTTATAATTTTGCGAATTTGATTAAGTAATAGACGTTCGCTCATTATGTTTACAAAGTTTTAGCGATGGAACGATTACCAACGATAAATGGAAAGCCCAAACTTTTTATACGGCACCAATTAGCGATTTAAGTTGTTTACATGAAATTGGAGAAAAAATAATTTCTTCAAATTGCAGTACAGATGGTGTTGATGATGGAACAGCATTCTACGGTATTCATTGGAAAATCCCTACAACTAGTTTTGATGCTGCTTTCGATGACAGCCAATGACCAAACGCAACTACCTATACCGAAGATGTAATTGGCGTAAACCATAAAAAAGCATATATGAACTTCATAGAAAAATTTAGGGAAACAGGTGCTGAATTTATTTGGTCTACGAATGCTGTTTTGGATAATGAAGTAATTGTACGTTATAGAGTAGAATAAAGCTACGGCAAATAACGTATCCTTTAACACATGGTGCGGGGGATTGCAAAAACTAATGGTTCGTGTATTCATGCGTGTCGGCAGCTACCCTGTACACATAAATATTTGAATAGTGCGTGAGGTACGGGTTTTAAATTTTGCTAGGGGAAGGAACACGTTTAGTAGGCTACTTTTGAAACCATGGAAAAAGAGGTGTGTACAGGCTAGCTGCCGACAAGCAGGTTTGCGAAGTCACAAAACTTTTAAATTTAGCTGAATATGAGAAAAAACAATCGACAAATTTCAAAACAGTCTCTTAAACTCGACCATTAAAAAAACCCTAAATTCATGATCCCAGAAAAAAACAAAAAAACCGCGATCGCATTCTACAAAACCGCCTACGAAGGCAACCCCAAAAAGGCCGTTGAAAAGTATGTAGGTGATGAATACATCCAACACAATCCCGCTGTTGCCAATGGCACCCAAGGCTTTATCGATTATTTCGAAAGAATGCTAAAAGAGTACCCGGAGAAGTCCATTGAATTTGTGCGCTGCATTGCCGAGGGCGATTTAGTGGCCTTACATACCCATCAAATATGGCCCGATGATGACCAGTACATCACTATGGATTTTTTTCGCTTTGATACCAACGGGAAAATTTGCGAACATTGGGACTCCATACAGCAGATTCCTAAAAAGTCGGCAAATCCGAATACCATGTATTAAAAAGTACAAGCTACCAAAAACTCGGTTTTCTAAGTGGGATGAGTATAAAGCGCTTGAACCCGAAGTTGTTTTAGTACATTGCAATAAAATATGAGCGAAAGTATTCTTTTTCAAGCCATTGTCTTTCTCGCCGGAGCGGTCATTTGCGTGCCACTTGCCAAACGATTGGGGTTGAGTTCGGTTATAGGCTATTTGTTGGCCGGTGTACTGATCGGACCCTACATCTTGGGTTTTGTTGGGCGGGAGGGAGAGGATATCCTTGAATTTGCCGAGTTCGGAGTGGTCATGATGCTTTTTCTGATCGGTCTTGAAATAGAGCCCAAGAGCTTTTGGAAAATGAGAAAAATCGTTCTTGGAATGGGCGTGACCCAGGTCTTTGGAACCATGATTCTAGCGTATTTGGTCTTTTACGCTTTCGGGGTCGATTGGAAGATTGCATTGACCGCAGCCATGGCCATAGCCCTTTCGTCAACTGCGATAACACTTCAAACGAACAAGGAGAAAGGCTTGATGGATACGGTTTATGGTACTTCGTCCTTTGCCATTTTATTGTTTCAGGATGTTATTGTCATCGTAATGTTGGGGGTACTCCCCTTATTGTCCAACGTTTCGGATACCTCCATGGCTGAAAATACTGCGGATACCGCCCATGTGAACCTACTCGATAATCTGCCTTTGGGCCTGCAAGCCTTGGCGATTGTTCTTTCAGTAGTTATCATCGTTGTTGCGGGTCGCTATTTGGTCGTTCCCGTGTTGAGACAAGTGGCCAGAACCCGGGTAAGGGAGCTCTTGGTGGCATCTGCATTGCTCATCGTTATCGGTATTTCATTTCTGATGGAACTGGTCGGCCTAAGTCCCGCTTTGGGCGCATTTTTGGGAGGAGTGGTCTTGGCGACCAGCGAGTTCAAGCATGAACTGGAAAGTACCCTCGATCCTTTCAAAGGTTTGCTCCTCGGTCTGTTCTTTATGGCCGTTGGTGCCTCTATCAACTTTATTGTAATCGCTGAAAACCCGTTGCTTATCGGGGGGCTTGTCACCGGTGTGATTATTATAAAAGCCGTCGTACTTTACATTGTAGGGCTGATTTTCAAGGTGAAAATGGATCAAAGGCTGTTATTGGTCGTTGGGCTGGCCCAAATTGGGGAATTTGCCTTTGTACTCCTTTCTTTCGCGTTTCAGTTGAACATTTTCGATAGGCAACAGCTCGATATCCTCTTGGTCGTAACGGCATTGACCATGACCCTTACCCCCATTCTTTGGATCTTTAATGAAAGACTTGTTTTGCCACGCTTCGGAACAAAGGAATCCGAAAAAAGGCCTATGGACGACATCCAAAAAGACCATAAGGTCATACTTTTGGGGTTCGGACATTTCGGAAGCACCGTGGGAAGATTTCTACGGGCCCATGGCGTTGAAACTACAGTTCTGGACAATGATTCGAACCGGGTGGATTTTTTAAGGAAAATGGGCTTCGAAGTATATTATGGGGATGCAGCGAGAATGGATCTTTTGGAATCCGCAGGAATTGAGGCAGCCGACTTTCTGATTTCGGCCATTGACAACCCAGATACCACAATTAATTTAATGAAGAAATTAAAGGAAAAATTCCCAAAGTTAAAATTGATGGTCCGTGCCAAAAACCGCTATGATGCCTATGAACTGCACAACATGGGCATTGAACATATTTACCGCGAATCGTTCGATACGTCGGTCAAACTGGCCAGCGATGTGCTATACTTTATGGGTTTTGACAAAGGGGCAACGGAGGAACAAGCGCAGAAATTTATCAAATTGGATGAGGAAGGCTTGAAAAGATTGGCAGTTTCATCAAAAAATGAGAAGGAGTATATTTTTAGGGTTCGGGAAGAAATGGCCCAGCAGGAAAAACTATTGCTGGAGGATTTAAAAATCGGAAGCAGCAAAATCGATGTAAAGGCTTCGCTTAAAAGACGGGAAAACAAAAAATAACAGTGAATAAAAGCTAAATGGAAAACTTAGTAACATTTTCAATAACGGTTTTTACAGGATTTTTTGCCATAATGAATCCGATTTCCAATATGCCAATCTTTTTATCCTTGACGGAGGGCGCGGATGAAAAAACAAAGCAAAGGATAAACAAAAATGCTGTTTTGATCGCTTTTGTTATAGTAGCTGTTTTTGTAGTATTGGGAAAATTCATCTTTGAGCTGTTCGGCATCACGATACCTGCATTCAAAATAACCGGAGGAATTCTGATTTTCTTCGTAGGTTTTGAGATGTTGCAATCTAAAAAGTCAAATGTAAAGCATTTGAAAGATGCCAACGTTGACGAGAATATTGCCGTCTCGCCTTTGGCTATTCCGATTTTAGCCGGGCCTGGAACTATCGTAACCGCAATGAATTTTGTTTCTGACGCCAGCTATCTGCATATAGGTTTGGTCATACTAATTTTCGGGTTGATGTGTGTATTGACCTATATCGTTTTTCGGTTGAGCAACGTGATCGAGAAGAAGATCGGTGAAAATGTAATTTCGGTAATCGGCAAAATTATGGGATTGATCATTGCGATTATCGGCACAAGTATGGTTATTGAAGGGATTAAGATTTCCTTTGATTTGGTAAAATGAGAAATTTTGTAACCGAAGTTTATGAAACGTCTATATAGAGAAAAAGGATTGGGACTCACTTGAATTAATGAGCAATGATTCTGTAGATATAAAAAATTCGAACTTCATATCGAAGGTCGTACCGCTTATATGGATTATATGATTTCAAAACAGCAAATCATTTACGTTACCCCCACACCGAACTGCCGAGAGAATTAGAAGGGCAGGGTGTAGGTTTAGCACTGGCTTCGATGGTTCTGGATTTCGTGAAGGTCTCCGGAATGAAATTAGCGCCACTTTATCCATTTTTAGCGGCATATCCAAAACGTCACCCCGAAAAGGCGGATGGCCTACTGGCACCAGGTTTTACGATAGGGTAGGCCTGAGGTGAGCCTAATTTAGGACCCTAATAACTTCCTTCGGCAATAATTAAAGTCAATTCCAAGTATGCAGGTGGCCAATTAATCCATCTCAAATCCTAAATAAATCGTAATTGTTTCTTTTATATCTAAACGATTGTTTAGTTTTGTATCGAATTCAAATAGTATGGCGAGAAAAAAGGAATATAGAGAAGATGAGGTCATTGAAAAGGCCATGAACCTATTCTGGCGCAATGGCTTTGAAACGACATCTATGCATATGTTAGAAAAGGAAATGGGCATCAATAAATTTTCCATATATGCTAGTTTTGGGAATAAAAACGGTGTTTTTCTTGAAAGTATAAAATGCTATAAACAGAAGTTAAACCAACTTCTTGCTGCTTTGAAAGCTTCCTCAGAAGGTGTTACAGGAGTAAAGCAATACTTCTATGATTTTATTGATTTCTCAAGAGAAACCGAATTTGGAAAAGGATGTTTGATAACCAACACGGCCAATGAGATAAGAGAAGATGCTGACGAACAGCTAAAGGAGGTTCTATCGAAATTTACCGATGATGTTAAACAAGTATTTGCCAATTGCTTAAGACAGGACAAAACCAAGGACGAAACCGTCATCGAACAACAAGCGGACTATTTATTAATAGCAATGTTCGGGCTGTCTTCGGCTACAAGACTATTTACCAAAGCACAGCTTGACAATTATATAGAAAACATTTTTATAAGCATTTAGCATTTTTTTTAACCTATAACTAAACGATTGTTTAGTTATTTCAATCAATTGAGTTTAATAACTAAAAGTTGAAACTATGAGTACATTAAAAATTCACAGCATCGATTCTGCACCTGAAGAAAGCAAAGCCCTTCTAGAAGAATCTAAAAAGGCATTTGGAATGGTTCCTAACCTACACGGCGTTCTAGCAGGAGCTCCTGAACTACTGGAAGCGTACAAAACATTACATGGCCTATTTCAGAATTCATCCTTTGACAATGAAGAACTTACCGTTGTGTGGCAGACTATAAATGTAGAGCACGAATGTCATTATTGCGTCCCTGCACACACGGGTATCGCTAATATGATGAAGGTAAATCCCGCCCTAACGGAAGCAATGCGAAACAGAACGGCTATGCCCAATCAAAAATTGCAAGCGCTGCATGATACGACGCTTAGCATTGTTCGAAATCGTGGCAATATAAGCGATGCTGAAGTTGAGGCTTTTTACGCTGCCGGATACGAGCAACGACAATTGTTGGAAATCATATTGGGATTGTCACAAAAAGTGATAAGCAACTATGTCAATCACATTGCTCAAACTCCAGTAGATGCCGGTTTTAAAAAGTATGAATGGAAGGTCGAAGAGGCAATAGGTTAGTGGTGTAGCATTGTATGTCCGCATTAAGTAGTATATTTTAAATTTTTAAAGCGGTCGATCCATCAGATTACAAAAAAGTGGAACCATGGAAGTGGTCTTTGAAAAAGATTGCTTCCAAATCCCCTTTAAGTTTTATAATTGAAGATGTAATAAAATGAATAAAATTTAGAACCATGAAAAAAATAGCAATTAACGGAATGGGGCGAATCGGTAGAGCTGCCCTGAAAGTAATTTTAGATACACCTACACTAGAGTTGGTAGCGGTAAATGATATTGTATCTATTGAAAACATAGCCTACCTTCTGAAATATGATTCGGTATACGGCATTTATGAAAATGAGGTGACCCATGATGACGACAACCTTTATGTAAAAGGTAAAAAAATTCAATACAATTCCCTTCGTAACCCGGAAGAATTACCATGGAAGGAGAATAAGATTGATGTAGTAATTGAAAGTACGGGCTTTTTTACAACCAGTGAGGACGCTAAAAAACATATTAAGGCGGGAGCAAAATCAGTTATTATTTCTGCCCCGACAAAAAGTGAAGATATACCAACAGTGGTGCATGGTGTAAATTCTGAGGACGGTAAGACAAATATATTTTCCTGTGCCAGTTGTACCACCAATAATATTAGTCCTGTGGTCGAAGTATTAGGTAGAAGAATCGGAATTAAAAAAGCGATAATGACCACTGTACACGCTTATACCGCTTCACAGGGTATAGTAGATGCACCTTCAAAAAAGAACTTTAGAATGGGCCGTGCAGGAGCCGCAAATATAGTACCTACCACGACAGGTGCAGCAATCGCAACTACGAAAGCATTACCGGAATACGCTGGAAAATTTGATGGGGTGGCACTTCGTGTTCCTATTCCTGTAGGATCCATTTCCGACCTGACTTTCGTTACGGAAAGACCTGTAACGGTACAGGAGGTGAATGAAATCTTTGAAGAAGAGGCCAAATCGGATAGATATAGAAATATATTGTCAACAACTACGGAACCCCTTGTGTCTTCTGATATTGTTAAAAACCCACACGCATCCACAGTTGATTTGAGTATGACGCGAGTAGTTGACGGAGATTTATTAAAGGTAATGACTTGGTATGATAATGAATGGGGATTTACCAATCAAATGATTCG
>RCMY010000310.1_pt1 | contig 47832 bp, 55 predicted proteins | sample 2041341 | NCBI WGS metagenome assembly RCMY01 (sample SAMN09708234, study PRJNA481090) | Marine sediment metagenome, whole genome shotgun sequencing project.
CGAGTAAAATTACGTTCAGAAACAATGACATCAGGAGAAATTGAAAATACATTACTGAACATACGATACATTTCTTGAGCATCAATTTCAAAAACGTTTTCCTTACCGAAATAATCTACCAACCATTGGTATTCTTCTTCTACCAAAAAACCGTTCTTATGTAGAATAGCTTTTCCTTTACCTAAGGGTTGAAAACAACAATCTAAATGCAGTGCATTATCTTGTGCAACTGTATTTGATTTTCGTAATTCAAATGATTTTACTTTTTTTTGTGGAAATTGCTTAGTTAAATACTCTACTGCAGCTTTATTTGTTCGAGCTGTAATATAATTTGGATAATCAGGAGCGGTATACGTACCAACAAAAATATAGTCCTTCCAAGGCATAACATCACCACCCTCAATATGTACCTCATCTGGCGGATGAATAATATGACCGTCTTCAATTTTATCTAAGACATGCAATATCGCATCAACTTCTTTTTCTCTATCTGGAAGTATGTTAGCGGTTATTAACTTATCTCCAATCACAAAAGCTATATCCCTAGAAAAAATTTGATTACAATTCTCTAACATCTCAGGGCGAAATACTTTTACATTGTACTTCTCAAATACCTTTCTAAAGGCTTCCATTTCTTGAATCATATCTGCTTCTTTTGGATATGTGCCTGCCATAATATGTTCTAAGGATTTTGGATCATAAGCTTCTTCAATTGTAGGAACAGGCCCTGAACTTTTAGCTATACCTAAAACAACAGCCTTTAATGGTGATATTTCGTCATTAATATTTAATTGTAGCATGAGTATTCTTTTTAGATATGATTAAAAAATAGCACAAAAAAAAGCTCTTTTAAAATTAAAAGAGCTTTTTGTTTTTTATAAACGGTAGCAATCTACCTGTTGTCAAGTTCGACAAAAGATCTTAATTTTTCTCCTATATATATTTGTCTCGGTCTTCCGATAGGTTCACCGTTCAATCTCATTTCTCTCCATTGAGAAATCCATCCTGGCAATCTTCCTAATGCAAACATTACGGTAAACATTTCGGTTGGTATACCTAGAGCTCTATAGATAATCCCAGAATAAAAATCAACATTCGGATATAATTTACGGTCAACAAAATACTGATCTTCCAATGCCTCTTTGGCCAAGCTTTTAGCAATTTCTAAAATAGGATCTTCAATCCCTAAATCTGCTAGAACTTCGTCAGCTGCCTGTTTGATAATTTTGGCCCTAGGGTCAAAATTTTTATATACTCTATGCCCAAACCCCATTAATCTAAAAGGATCGTTCTTATCCTTAGCTTTGGCCATAAATTTTTTAGTATCACCGCCATCTTTTTGGATCGCCTCCAACATTTCCAATACCGCTTGATTCGCTCCACCGTGTAACGGACCCCATAATGCCGAAATACCTGCCGAAAGTGATGCAAATAGTCCCGCATGGGAAGAACCTACGATACGTACGGTTGAGGTAGAGCAATTCTGCTCATGATCTGCGTGTAAAATCAATAACTTATCTAGAGCATCGATTACAATTTTATTCCTTTTGTATTCTTGGGTAGGCTTCTTGAACATCATTTTATGAATGTTCTCTACATATCCTAAGCTATCATCTCCATAATCTAATGGCAAACCTTTTTTCTTACGCAGTGTCCAGGCAACCAAAACAGGGAATTTGGCGAGTATCCGTACAATAGCCCCGTACATTTCATCCTTTGATGTAACGTTTACCGAAATTGGGTTAAAAGCTATAAGTGCACTGGTCAAAGAAGATAAGACTCCCATTGGATGTGCCGATTTTGGAAAAGCATCCAGAATCTTTTTCATTTCCTCGTCAACGTGAGATTCATTTTTTATATCTACATGAAAAGCTTCTAATTGTTCCTTATTGGGGAGTTCTCCAAAAATCAATAAATATGCTACTTCTAAGAAATCTGCTTTTTCAGCTAGTTCTTCAATAGAATACCCTCTATATCGTAATATTCCTTTTTCACCATCTAAGAATGTAATGGCACTTTCACAAGAACCTGTATTCTTAAAACCTGGATCTATAGTAATAATTCCTTTTGTATCTGAACGCAAAGATTTAATATCAATTGCAAGTTCATCTTCGGTTCCCTTTATTACAGGAAACTCATATTTTTCACCATTATATTCTAAAGTAGCTTTATCTGACATTTTTAATTTTTACGTTTTAAATACTTCTCGTAAAGTTAACAAAACAGGTTCGTTTTAACAATTACAACATTCTGTTTGGGCTAAAATTAACAATAACTTTTATCAACTACATTACTTACAACAGGTATAATGATTTATAGTATTCGTCTAAAGTTTTATCCCAAGTAAAACGAGCCTTTTTAGCATTTGCCTGTATCTTTTTCCAAGTGGGCTTATCCTTTTCCCAAATGGTCAACGCTTCATCAAAACTCGTTACCATATTCTTAATTTGCTCGTCGTAAGTTTCACCTGCAAATGCAAAACCAGTTTTCATATGCTCTACAGTATCTTTAAGCCCTCCGGTGTGATGCACCAAACATGGATTTCCATTTCTCATGGCTAACATTTGACTAATACCACATGGTTCAAACAAACTTGGCATAAAATACAAATCAGTCTCCAAATACATTGAATCAATCAAATCTTCAGACTGTCCATTGGTAAATATAAAATTCTTATGCTTGTAGCTCATTTCACGAAAAAAATCTTCGTAATCTGGATCACCTGTACCTAACAGCATAAAAATACCTTCAACTTGATTTAAGCGAGCAAGCATTTTCTCAAAAGCTTCTGGAGAGCGCTTTAAAAAATAAAATTTTTGTTCGGTTAAACGGGCCACACTAGACACAATAAATTTTGGTCTATTACCTACATACTGCATAATTTTCTCACCTGTGTGGGCAAGAAAATCTGCTTTATATTTTTTAGAGGTATCTTGTAGCCATCTAAATAGAGCCTTTACTGTATTCCTATATAACAATCCCTTTTCTGCTACTCGTATATTACCATAATTACTCGCATTTAGGATACCATAAAGTCTGCCTTCATTATCAGCCTTTTGCAAATCAACTTCTAAGCTTTCACCACCAATAAATTCAGGTCTTCTACTCGGTAAAAGTACATCTTCTTTATAAGATGGTGACACGGTATGAACAGCATCTGCAAATCTTATACCTACCGCCATTAGATTTATACAATCTTGATAACGATAATCCATTAATGCTTTATGATCTAATTGCACTTCAGGAAACCAATTATTAACAGAAGCATGATTATTATAAAAAGGCCGTATACCCTGAATTGCTAAATTATGAATACTATATACGTACCTCATTTTTTTCAAATCTTTGTACTCTGGATGGTATTCTTTTATGAACAATAGCGCAGCAGCATGCCAATCATGCATATGTACGATATCTAAATCTCCAAAAGCACCTATTTTTATAGCCTCAGCGGTAGCAGCACAAAAAATTACAAATTTTATAAAATCATTATAAAAAGGCTCGGTTGGATCATCGTGATATATATGTGCAATTCCTCCTTCAAGAATTTCAGGATGATGAATAACATAATGAGTGATATTCGCATCGACCTTCTTTGGTATTACCTCGTATAATTCTGCAGTGTATGGCATACCCCTAAGACTAAACTCTAGCTTAGTCTTAAAAATTCCTTTTTTATGCAATCTAGAATATGCTGGTACGACTACATGAGACTTATCACCTCTTTTCGAAATCTCTCTTGGCACATCTCTAACTACATCGCCCATTCCACCAGCCTTACAATCTGGAATGGCATCATTCTCAGCTGAAACAAAAAGAAAATTATTCATATGCTAACTAAGGGAGGTTATTATTGGATTATTCCCAAAAGGTAGTTAAAGTTTCGGAGTACACCAAAAAAAAAAGCCTTTCCAAAAGGAAAGGCTTAAATCATTTAAATATCTAAAAAACTACCCTATTTTAAAGGCCTTTTCTTGAGGAAAGTAAGCTGTACTACCTAACTCCTCTTCAATACGAAGTAATTGATTATATTTCGCCATACGATCTGACCTTGAGGCAGAACCTGTCTTAATCTGGCCTGTATTTAAAGCTACTGCTAAATCTGCAATAGTATTATCTTCTGTTTCTCCTGAACGGTGAGACATAACACAAGTATACCCAGCATTTTTGGCCATATTCACTGCTGCAATAGTTTCAGTCAAGGTTCCAATTTGATTTACTTTAATTAAAATTGAATTAGCAATACCTTTTTCTATACCTGTAGCCAAACGCTCAACATTTGTAACAAACAAATCATCACCTACCAATTGAACTTTATCGCCAATTTTATCTGTTAAAGATTTCCATCCGTCCCAATCATTTTCATCCATACCGTCTTCAATAGAGATTATAGGGTATTTAGCGCTTAAATCAGCTAAATATTGAGCTTGTTCTTCAGAAGTTCTAATCACACCTTTATCTCCTTCAAACTTTGTGTAATCATATTTTCCATTTACATAGAACTCGGCCGCAGCACAATCTAATGCAATCATTACATCATCACCCAAAGAATACCCGGCATTTTTTACTGCTTTAGCTATTGTCTCCAAAGCATCTTCGGTACCACCAGCTAAGTTAGGAGCAAAACCACCTTCATCACCTACCGCCGTACTAAGACCACGGTCATGTAATACCTTTTTCAAATGGTGAAAAATCTCAGTACCCATCTGCATTGCATGAGAAAAGCTCTTTGCCTTAACAGGCATTACCATAAACTCTTGAAAAGCAATCGGTGCATCTGAGTGAGAACCGCCATTAATTATATTCATCATTGGTACTGGAAGTGTATTAGCACTTACACCACCAACATATCTAAAAAGAGAAAGTCCTAATTCATTAGCAGCAGCCTTTGCAGCGGCCAAAGAAACACCAAGAATTGCATTAGCACCTAATTTAGATTTATTTGGGGTTCCATCTAAATCAATCATAGTTTGATCCAAAAGATTTTGGTCAAAAACATTCATTCCTAAAATCTCCTCTGCAATAATATTATTAACGTTATCTACAGCTTTACTTACACCTTTACCCATGAAAGCTTTTCCTCCATCACGAAGTTCAACAGCTTCATGTTCACCTGTAGAAGCTCCGGAAGGAACCGCTGCTCTACCCATTATTCCATTTTCAGTAACTACATCTACCTCTACTGTTGGATTTCCCCTTGAATCTAGTATTTGCCTTGCGTGAACATTTAATATGATACTCATTTTTATTGTTTTTATTGGTTGTTAAATTAGCAAGTAAAGATACAAAACCATGGTTTCTCAAAGTTTGTTTACCACTTACAATTCCTAATTAAATATTATCTATTTAAACTATTTCGTTATGTTTAGCACTTTTCTCAATTAATTTGAAAAAATCATCAAAAAGATACTCTGCATCATGTGGCCCAGGACTAGCTTCTGGATGATATTGAACAGAAAACACATCTTTATTCTTCATTCGAATACCTGCAACTGTTTTGTCATTTAAATGAACATGAGTAATTTCTAAATTGTCATTAGCTTCGGTTTCTTCCCTGTTAATAGCAAAGCCATGATTTTGAGAAGTTATTTCTCCCTTGCCAGTTAACAAATTCAATATAGGATGATTAATTCCACGGTGCCCGTTGTGCATTTTATAGGTTGACACTCCATTCGCTAATGCCAATACCTGATGACCTAAACAGATACCGAATAAAGGTTTATTTGTTTGAATCATTCTCTTTGCAGCAGCAATTGCGTCAACCAATGGCTCTGGGTCGCCAGGACCATTAGATATAAAGAATGCATCAGCATTCCACGAAGACATATCTTCAAAACTAGAATTATACGGAAACACTTTTACGTAGGCATCTCTTTTTACCAGATTACGTAAAATATTCTTCTTTATACCGATATCTAAGGCTGCAATTTTATAGGTGGCATTTTCATCGCCAACAAAATAAGCCTCTTTTGTTGAAACTTTAGAAGCCAATTCAAGACCTTCCATACTCGGAACCTCACTAAGTTGTTTCTTTAATTCATCAACATTATCTACATCGGTAGAAATCACAGCGTTCATTGCACCATTATCCCTTATATAACTAACCAATGCCCTCGTATCCACATCAGAAATCGCAAATAGCTTATTTTCATTTAAGAAATTTTGCAAACTATCATCAGCTAGCGGTCGCGAGTATTCATAACTAAAATTTCTACAAACTAAACCTGAAATTTTAATAGAATCAGATTCTACCTCATCTTTATTTACTCCATAATTACCAATATGCGCATTGGTAGTCACCATAATTTGTCCAAAATAAGAAGGATCAGTAAATATTTCTTGATAACCAGTCATACCCGTATTAAAACAAACTTCACCAAAAGCAGTTCCTTCTTTGTTTCCTACAGATTTACCATGAAAAATTGTACCATCAGCTAGTAATATTAAAGCTCTTCTCTTTGCTTGATATTTCATTTTAGTCTAAAAATTTATTCGTTCACAAAAAAACATAAAAAAAGGATAAGCTAGAAAGCTTATCCTTTTTCATTATAATTATTTATTGACAATTTATTCCTTAGAATCATCTGCCTTTACTTCATTATCAGTTTGAGTATCAGCTTCTGGTTTTAATTCCTTAACAACTTTAGCTTCTTTAACCTCTTTTTCTGGAGAAACAGATTCAGCATCACTGCCACCCGATCTTCTACTACGTCTAGTTGATTTTTTCTTTGGCTGCTTACCAGCATTGTACAATTCGTTGAAATCAACCAATTCTATCATTGCCATATCAGCATTATCCCCTAAACGATTACCCAATTTAATAATTCTAGTATAACCTCCTGGTCTATCAGCAATCTTTTCAGACACTACACTGAACAATTCGGTTACTGCATATTTATCACGTAGATTTCTAAAGACTATACGTCTATTGTGCGTTCCCTTTTCAGCACTAACATTATTTTCAGCTTTTGATTTAGTAATCAATGGCTCAATAAATTGTTTTAAAGCTTTTGCTTTAGCAACTGTAGTGTTGATTCTTTTGTGCTCAATTAAAGAACAAGCCATGTTAGCTAACATCGCCTTTCTATGCGCAGTCTTTCTACCTAAATGATTAATTTTTTTACCGTGTCTCATTTTATAATTTTATCATCTTGCTACCATACTCGTTAGAACGAGGAGCAAAATATGATTATTTAATCTTTATCTAATTTATATTTTGACAAATCCATTCCGAAACTTAATCCCTTGTTGATTACAAGTTCTTCAAGTTCAGTTAAAGACTTTTTACCGAAGTTTCTAAACTTCATTAAGTCATTCTTATTAAAAGAAACTAAATCACCTAAAGTATCAACTTCAGCTGCTTTTAAACAATTTAGAGCACGAACTGAAAGGTCCATATCTACTAATTTAGTTTTTAATAATTGTCTCATATGCAAAGACTCCTCATCGTATGTCTCTGTTTGCGCTATTTCATCAGCTTCTAACGTAATACGCTCATCAGAGAAAAGCATAAAATGATGAATAAGTACCTTAGCCGCTTCAGTTAAAGCATCTTTAGGATGAATTGATCCATCAGAAGAAATTTCAAAAACCAATTTTTCATAATCAGTTTTTTGCTCAACACGAAAGTTTTCAATACTATATTTTACATTCTTAATAGGTGTAAAAATAGAATCAATTGCTATTGTACCTAATGGAGTACCTGATTTCTTATTTTCTTCTGCCGGTACATAACCTCTTCCTTTTTCAATAGTAATTTCCATATTGATGCTAACTTTAGCATCCATATTACATATTACTAAATCAGGGTTCAATACCTGGTATCCAGATATGAATTTCTGAAAATCACCAGCAGTTAATTGATTTTTACCACTTACAGATATAGAAACAACTTCTGCTTCAGAGTCTTCAATTTGTTTCTTGAAACGAACTTGTTTCAAGTTTAAAATAATTTCTGTTACATCTTCTACAACGCCAGAAATCACAGAAAATTCGTGCTCTACCTTATCTATCCTAACGGAGGTAATAGCATGCCCTTCTAATGAAGAAAGCAATACACGTCTTAATGCATTCCCAACAGTTAATCCATAACCAGGTTCCAAAGGGCGAAATTCGAACTTCCCTTCGAAATCAGAGGAATCGATCATTATTACTTTATCGGGTTTCTGAAAATTAAATAATGCCATAATTGGATCGGTGTTGTTTATTTAGAGTATAACTCCACGATTAATTGTTCTTTGATATTTTCTGGAATCTGTAATCTTTCAGGAATTGAAACATAAGTTCCTTCCTTCTTTTCGCTATTCCAAGAAATCCATTCATAAACAGCACTACTTGCAGTTAATGAATCTTGTATACTTTGAAGTGATTTTGATTTTTGTCTAACCCCAACAACATCACCAGCTTTTAATGAATAAGAAGGTATGTTTACCAACTCGCCATTTACAGTAATGTGTCTGTGAGAAACTAATTGTCTAGCCCCGCTTCTTGTAGGTGAAATACCCATTCTATAAACAACGTTATCTAAACGTGATTCACAAAGTTGAAGTAAGATTTCACCAGCAACACCTTCTTTTCTTTTCGCAGTTTGGAATAAGTTTCTGAATTGCTTTTCTAAAATACCATAAGTATATTTAGCTTTTTGCTTCTCCATCAATTGAACAGAGTATTCAGATTTCTTACCTCTTCTTCTGTTATTTCCGTGTTGCCCTGGAGGGTAATTTTTCTTTTCGAATGACTTATCGTCTCCGAATATTGCTTCGCCAAATTTACGAGCAATCTTTGATTTTGGTCCTGTATATCTTGCCATTTTCTTTAAATTTGAAAGTGAGATTATGAATTAAGGCTTATCCTTCGATAATCGTAACTACACTTTCGATGAAATATATTTGTAATTAATTAAACTCTTCTTCTTTTAGGAGGTCTACAACCGTTGTGAGGCATAGGAGTAACATCAATAATTTCTGTTACTTCGATACCTGCATTATGTAAAGATCTTATTGCAGATTCTCTACCATTACCAGGTCCTTTTACATATACCTTAACTTTTCTTAAACCTGCATCATGCGCAACTTTAGAACAGTCTTCTGCAGCTACTTGAGCAGCATAAGGTGTATTCTTTTTAGATCCTCTAAAACCTAATTTACCAGCAGATGACCAAGAAATCACATCTCCTTTTTTGTTTGTCAAAGAAATAATGATATTGTTGAAAGAAGCACTTATGTGAGCTTCGCCAACTGAGTCAACTATAACTTTACGTTTCTTGGTAACTTTAGTATTTGCCTTTGCCATACCTAATTATTATTTAGTTGCCTTTTTCTTGTTAGCAACTGTTTTACGCTTTCCTTTTCTAGTTCTAGAGTTGTTCTTAGTGCGTTGACCTCTTAAAGGTAAACCTGATCTATGACGAATACCTCTATAACAGCCAATATCCATTAAACGCTTAATGTTCAACTGAGTTTCAGAACGTAATTCACCTTCAATTACGAAAGCTGATACAGCCTCTCTTATACGACCTATTTCATCATCATTCCAATCAGAAACCTTAGTATCTTCACTAACTTGGGCTTTACTCAAAATTTCTTGTGACCTACTTCTGCCAATTCCAAAAATATAGGTTAAGGCGATCACGCCTCTCTTTTGTTTTGGTATATCAATACCTGCGATTCTTGCCATAATTACCCTTGTCTTTGTTTAAATCTAGGATTCTTTTTGTTGATTACGTACAACCTGCCTTTTCTGCGAACAATCTTGCAGTCGGCGCTTCTCTTCTTAACTGATGCTCTTACTTTCATCTTGTATCTTAGTATCTATATGTAATTCTTGCTTTCGTAAGGTCATACGGACTCATTTCCAATTTAACCTTATCACCAGGTAATAACTTAATATAGTGCATACGCATCTTACCTGAAATATGTGCTGTTACTACATGCCCATTCTCCAATTCTACCCGAAACATTGCATTTGACAATGCTTCTATGATAGATCCATCTTGTTCTATTGCTGCCTGCTTAGCCATAAATTATGCTACTTTTCTATTTTTACCGGTTTTCATCAAACCATCATAATGTCTATTCAACAAATATGAATTTACTTGTTGTACAGTATCAATGGCCACACCAACCATAATTAATAGGGATGTTCCACCATAAAATAATGCCCAACCTGCTTGAACATCCATTAACTTAACTACCACCGCTGGTAAAATAGCGAGCAAAGCTAAGAAAATTGATCCAGGTAACGTTATTAAAGACATAATCTTATCTAAATAATCTCCAGTTTCTTTCCCTGGACGTATTCCAGGTATAAATCCACCACTTCTTTTTAAGTCATCTGCCATTTTATTGGTAGGAACTGTAATTGCAGTATAGAAATAAGTAAAGATTATAATTAGGATAGCAAATAATAAATTATAAGCCCAACCGAATATATCACTAAACTGTACTTGCATCCATTGTCCAAAAGCAGTATCATCAAAAGCACTACCAATCAAACCAGGAACAAACATAATAGCTTGTGCAAATATAATTGGCATAACTCCCGAAGCATTTAACTTTAAAGGAATATATTGTCTAGAACCCATTATATTCTTTTCATAACCCCCAGAAGCTGTACGTCGAGCGTACTGTACTGGAATTTGCCTTGTAGCCATTACTAAAAGAATACAGGCCAATATTACCAAGAACCAAACAATGACTTCTATTAATATGAACATTAATCCACCATTATTATCAGTTGTTCTTGAAATGAATTCTTGAACAAAAGATTGTGGCATTGTTGCAATAATACCTATCATAATTAATAAAGAAATACCGTTACCAATACCTTTATCAGTTATTTTTTCACCAAGCCACATTGCAAATACAGTACCCGTTACCAATATAATAACAGCAGGAATCATAAAGTCCAATCCTTTCCCTAATAAAAACGCACTATCTCTAACACCAAAAGCTTCTAACCCATACAGATAAGCAGGGGCTTGAACGATACAAATACCAATGGTTAACCATCTAGTAATTTGATTTATTGTCTTACGGCCACTTTCTCCTTCTTTCTGTAGTTTTTGAAGATAAGGTATTGCAATACCCATTAACTGCACAACAATAGATGCAGATATATATGGCATAATACCCAAAGCAAAAACAGAAGCATTAGCAAACGCTCCTCCTGTAAATGCATTCAAAAGACCAAAAATTCCTTGATCAGTACTATCTGTCAATCCACCTAATTGTGTCGAATCAATACCTGGTAGTACAATTTGACAACCAAAACGATAAACCAACAAAAGACCCAATGTAATAAGAATTCTATTTCTTAGCTCTTCTATCTTCCAAATATTGGATATTGTATCAATAAAATTCTTCATGCTCTCGTATATGCTTACAAACTTATTGCCTCTCCACCTGCTGCCTCAATAGCTGCTTTGGCTGAAACCGTAAATTTATGTACAGAAATTTTTAGTGGAGACTTCAATTCACCTTTTCCTAAAATTTTCACTAACTCATTTTTACCAACTAAACCGTTTTCAATTAAGATATCTAAAGACACTTCTTTGGTTACAATTTTATTGTCAACAAGTTCTTGTAATTTTTCTAAATTGATACCCTGATAATCTTTACGATTAATGTTAGTAAAACCAAACTTAGGTACACGACGTTGCAAAGGCATTTGACCACCTTCGAAACCAATTTTCTTAGAATAACCAGATCTTGACTTTGCTCCTTTATGACCTCTTGCAGCTGTTCCACCTTTTCCAGAACCTTGACCTCTTCCAAGACGTTTTCCATCTCTATTCACTGAACCTTCTGCAGGCTGTAGATTATGTAAACCCATTCTATTCTATCTTTAAGCCTCCTCTGTGGAAACTAAATGTTTAACTTTATTTATCATTCCAAGAATATTAGGTGTATCATCATGTTCAACTACCTGTCCTATTCTTTTTAAACCAAGTGCCTCTAAAGTCCTTTTCTGGTTTTGAGGTTTCTTAATTCCACTTTTTAATTGTGTTACTTTAATCTTTGCCATAATTCTACGCTTAGCCTTTAAATACTTTTTCTAAAGAAACACCTCTTTGTGTTGCAATTGTCTTCGCATCCCTAAGTTGTAATAAAGCATCAAAAGTAGCTTTAACAACATTGTGTGGATTTGATGAACCTTGAGATTTAGAAAGCACATCATGTACTCCTACAGATTCTAATACCGATCTAACAGCACCACCAGCAATAACACCGGTACCATGAGATGCAGGTTGAATGTAAACCCTTGCACCACCAAATTTACCTTTTTGCTCATGTGGCAAAGTACCTTTATTCAAAGGAATACGAACTAAATTCTTTTTACCGTCTTCAATAGCTTTAGCAATTGCAGTAGCAACTTCTTTTGATTTACCTAAACCATGACCTACAACTCCGTTTTCATCACCAACAACAACAATAGCAGAAAAACCAAATGCTCTACCACCTTTTGTTACCTTAGTTACACGTTGAATGCCAACTAATTTATCTTTTAAATCTAAACCGCCAGGTTTAACAGTTTCTACGTTTTTATATTTTTGGAACATACTAGTTTATTAGAATTTTAATCCTGCTTCTCTTGCACCATCTGCCAAAGATTTTACTCTTCCGTGATACAAATTACCACCTCTATCAAAAGCAACTTTATCCAAACCTGCTTTTACAGATTTTTCAGCAATCGTTTTACCAACCAAAGCAGCAATCTCTGTTTTATTTCCCTTTACTTTTGCAATATCCTTATCCCTTGAAGAAGCAGATACTAAAGTAACTCCATTAACGTCATCTATTACTTGCGCGTATATTTCACTATTACTTCTGAAAACAGATAACCTAGGTCTAGCTGCAGTTCCAGAAGAAACCTTACGGATTCTACGTCGGATTCTAATTTTTCGTTGTGTCTTTGTTAATCCCATAATACACTTATATTAAGCTGATTTACCAGCTTTTCTTCTTAATATTTCACCTACAAACTTGATACCTTTTCCTTTGTAAGGTTCGGGTCTACGGAACGCTCTGATTTTTGCAGCTATTTGACCAACTAATTGTTTGTCATGAGATATTAGCTTAATTACAGGATTCTTACCTTTTTCTGAAATAGTCTCTACCTTAACCTCAGGGGCTAAATTCAAAACAATATTATGAGAAAATCCTAAGGCTAAATCAAGCTTTTGACCTTGATTACTAGCTCTATAACCTACACCAACTAATTCCAATTCTTTAGTCCATCCTTTTGAAACACCTTCTACCATGTTAACAATAAGAGACCTATATAAACCGTGTTTTGCTTTATGTTCTTTAGAATCAGATGGTCTTGTTACCCAAGCCTGCTCATCTTCTACTTTAATCGCCACACCAGAAAACTCTTGAATCAATTCCCCTAACTTTCCTTTTACAGAAATGATATTATCATTGATTTCAACTGTAACTCCCTCAGGAATTGCGATTGGATTATTACCTATTCTAGACATCTTCTAAATCTTTAATCAATTAATAAACGTAGCACAAAACTTCACCACCAACTTTTTCTGTCTTTGCTTGCTTGCTTGTCATTACACCGTGAGATGTAGAAACAATAGCAATACCTAAACCATTCAATACACGCGGTAAATCTTCGTTACCAGTATACTTTCTAAGACCTGGTTTACTAATACGTTGAATTTTCTTAATGACAGGCTCTTTAGTAAGTTTGTCATATTTCAAAGCTATTTTGATAGCTCCTTGAACCTTATTGTCCTCAAACTTATAACTTAAAATATATCCTTGATCGAATAATATTTTAGTTATTTCCTTTTTTAGATTAGACGCGGGAATTTCAACAACCCTGTGCCCAGCGCTACTCGCGTTTCTAACTCTCGTTAAGTAATCTGCAATAGTATCTGTTACCATTTATATATAATTCGGAGACGGTTTTCAGCAACTAAGCTAAACCTGAAACCATTAATAATTTTTTTTACCAGCTAGCTTTTCTAACACCTGGTATTAAACCAGCGTTAGCCATTTCTCTAAACTTTACCCTAGAAATACCAAAAGTTCTCATGTAACCTTTAGGTCTTCCAGTTAACTTACATCTATTGTGTAATCTTACCGGAGATGCATTCTTAGGTAATCTCTGTAAAGCTTCATAGTCACCAGCTTCTTTTAAAGCTTTTCTCCTTTCAGCATAAATTGCTACAGTTCTTTCCCTTTTTCTCTCACGGGCTTTCATTGATTCCTTAGCCATACTAATTCTTTTTAAAAGGTAATCCTAATTCAGTTAATAAAGATTTTGCTTCCTTGTCAGTTTCTGCCGAGGTTACAAAAGTAATATCCATTCCGTTAATTCTATTGATTTTATCAATATTAACTTCAGGGAAGATAATTTGTTCTGTTACACCCAAATTATAATTTCCACGACCATCAAAACCAGTAGCTTTAATACCTTGAAAATCACGCACACGTGGTAAAGCAGAAGTAACCAAACGATCTAAAAATTCGTACATACGTTCACCTCTAAGTGTAACTTTTGCACCGATAGGCATACCTTTTCTTAACTTAAAAGCAGCAACATCTTTTTTAGATAATGTAGCAACGGCCTTTTGACCAGTAATCATTGTCATTTCATCCAATGCATGGTCAATTAGCTTTTTGTCAGCAACAGCAGCACCTACTCCTCTACTCATTACTATTTTCTCTAACTTAGGAACCTGCATTACATTACTGTAACCAAACTCTTCGCTAAGGGCAGCTACTATTCGCTCCTTATACTCTTTCTTTAATCTTGTAACGTATGCCATAACTAAATTACTTCATTGGATTTTTTGGAAACCCTAACTTTTTTACCATCCTTTACATCATAACCCACTCTAGTAACATCTCCAGATTTACCGTCGATTAGAGCTAAGTTAGAAATATGGATTAAAGCTTCTTTTTTTACAATACCACCTTGAGGATTTTTAGCACTTGGTTTCTCATGCTTAGATACCATATTGGCTCCCTCAACAATAGCTTTATTTTTCTCAAGATTCACACGCATAATCTTACCTTCAGTACCTTTATGGTCACCAGCGATAATTCTTACCGTATCTCCTGTTTTAATCTTTAACTTTTTCATCTTGTCAGTTATATTATAATACCTCTGGGGCCAATGATACAATCTTCATGAATTGCTTATCTCTAAGCTCTCTTGCAACAGGTCCAAAAACACGAGTACCTCTCATTTCTCCTGCAGGGTTCAACAATACACAAGCGTTATCGTCAAATCTGATATAAGACCCATCAGGTCTTCTTACCTCTTTTTTAGTGCGAACTACAACCGCAGTTGATACCGCTCCTTTTTTGATACCTCCGTTAGGAGTTGCTTCTTTAACAGTAACAACAATTTTGTCACCAATCGACGCATATCTTCTTTTAGTACCACCAAGAACACGGATAGTTAAAACTTCCTTTGCTCCTGTGTTATCCGCAACCTTTAATCTAGATTCTTGCTGTAACATAACTTATTTAGCTCTTTCTAAGATTTCTACTAATCTCCAACATTTGGTTTTACTCATAGGACGAGTCTCCATGATTTTTACTGTATCACCAATATTGCAGTCATTTTTTTCGTCATGTGCAACATATTTCTTTGTCTTCAAAACGAATTTACCGTACATAGGATGCTTTACTCTTTTCACTTCAGCAACAACAATAGATTTCTCCATTTTATCACTAGTGACTACTCCTACTCTCTCTTTTCTTAAGTTTCTTTTTTCCATAAAGCACAACCAATTATTGGTTTTCCCTATTAGTTAATTCAGTAGCTAATCTCGCTACCGTTCTCCTTACTTTTCTTATCTGAAGTGGATTTTCTAATGGAGTTACAAAATGTGCCATTTTCAAATCTCCATGTTGCTTCTTATACTCGGCCAATTTCTCCGTAAGTCCTTCTACAGACATTTCCTTAATCTCTTGTTTTTTCATCGTTACTTACGTTTAATTTGCTACCTCGTAATCTCGAGCTACAATAAATTTTGTTTTAACAGGAAGTTTTTGAGCCGCTAATCTTAAAGCTTCTTTTGCTACTTCCATTGGAACTCCAGCCACTTCGAACATAATTCTACCCGGCTTAACCACAGCAACAAAATATTCAGGTGCACCCTTACCTTTACCCATACGTACCTCTAGAGGTTTTTTGGTTATCGGCTTATCCGGAAATATTTTGATCCACAATTGACCCTCCCTCTTCATAAACCTTGTAGCAGCAATACGAGCAGCTTCAATTTGGCGTGAAGTCAAAAATGTAGCACCATCAACATTCTTTATACCGAACATACCATTTGAAAGTTGGTGTCCTCTTCCAGCTAGACCTTTCATACGGCCCTTCTGCATCTTACGGAACTTTGTTCTTTTCGGTTGTAACATTACTTTAGTTCTTTAAAAATTACTTTCTACGACGTTGTTTTCTTCCACCTTCTTGCTTACCACCTTTAGAGGAATCATTTTTTTGCATTCCTACTAATGGAGATAAATCTCTTTTACCGTAAACCTCACCTTTCATAATCCAAACTTTAATACCAAGTTTACCATATGTAGTTTGAGCTTCTTGCAAGGCATAATCAATATCTGCCCTAAAGGTTGATAATGGAATTCTACCATCTTTATAAGATTCTGAACGAGCCATTTCAGCACCATTCAATCTTCCAGAAATTTGAATTTTAATACCTTCAGCATTCATACGCATTGCTGCTGCGATTGCCATTTTTATAGCTCTTCTAAAAGAAATTCTACTTTCTATTTGACGAGCAACACTTGCCGCTACTAGATTCGCATCTAATTCTGGTCTTTTAATTTCGAATATATTGATTTGAACCTCCTTATTGGTGATTTTCTTCAATTCCTCTTTTAACTTGTCAACCTCTTGACCACCTTTACCGATTATAATACCAGGTCTAGCGGTAGTTACTGTAACAGTTATTAATTTAAGGGTACGTTCTATTATAACTCTAGAAACGCTAGCTTTAGAAAGCCTGGCATGAATATACTTACGTATTTTATCATCCTCAGCCAATTTATCACCATAATCATTTCCACCATACCAGTTAGACTCCCAACCTCTAATGATTCCTAGACGATTTCCTATCGGATTTGTTTTCTGTCCCATTCTAGTTTTCTGTTATATTTTTAGACCCTAAAACCAATGTTACATGGTTTGAACGTTTTCTAATTCTATGCGCTCTACCTTGTGGAGCAGGACGCAATCTTTTCAACATTGCACCGCCATCAACTCTAATTTCAGCAACTACTAAATCTGCATCTTCTAAATTTGCATCTTCATTTTTAGCTTGCCAGTTAGCCAAAGCAGACAACAATAACTTTTCCAATTTTCTTGAAGCCTCCTTAGGATTGAACCTCAATATTGCTAAAGCGTTTTCTACCTTTACACCTCTTATCAAGTCAGCTACAAGACGCATTTTTCTTGGTGAAGTAGGGCAGTTATTCAACTTAGCGAAAGCTACCATCTTCTTTTCAGCCTTTATTCTTTCGGCCATCTGTTTTTTACGAACTCCCATAGCTTACTTTTTTCCTTTGTTTTTTGCACCTACGTGACCTCTAAAAGATCTTGTTGGTGAAAATTCCCCAAGTTTATGTCCTACCATGTTTTCTGTTACAAAAACAGGTACAAATTGTTTTCCGTTATGAACTGCTATAGTCATCCCAACAAAATCAGGAGTTATCATAGAAGCTCTTGACCAAGTTTTGATTACCGCCTTTTTTCCGGATGAAACACTTTGTTGGATTTTTTTCTCCAAGCTATAGTGAACGTAAGGTCCTTTTTTTAGTGAACGTGCCATTTCTTTCTACTTTTTTATTTCTTTCTACGTTCTATTATATACTTATTGGTGTTCTTGGTCTTAGAACGAGTTCTGAATCCTTTCGCAGGTATTCCGTTTCTCGATCTTGGATGACCTCCAGAAGCTCTACCTTCACCACCACCCATTGGGTGATCGACAGGGTTCATTGCTACTGGTCTAGTTCTTGGTCTTCTACCCAACCATCTACTTCTACCAGCCTTACCAGAAACCAACAATTGATGATCCGAGTTAGACACAGCACCTATAGTAGCCATACAACCAGAAAGAATTAATCTTGTTTCACCAGATGGCATTTTAACAGTAACAAACTTACCATCCTTCGCCATAAGTTGAGCAAATGTTCCAGCACTTCTTGCCATTACAGCACCTTGCCCTGGTCTTAACTCAATACATGATATTATTGTACCTAAAGGCACTTCACTTAACGGTAACGAATTTCCTATTTCAGGAGCTACAGAATTACCAGAAGAGATCTGCTGATCCACTTGCAATCCATTTTGAGCAATAACATATCGCTTTTCACCATCCGCATACTCTAAAAGAGCAATAAACGCTGTTCTGTTTGGATCATATTCAATAGACTTTACAGAAGCTAGCACATCTTGCTTATCTCTTTTAAAATCTATTACACGATACCTTCTCTTATGACCTCCACCTTTTTGGCGAATTGTCATTTTTCCTTGACTGTTTCTACCTCCGGACTTTTTTAACGGAGCAAGCAAGCTCTTCTCCGGCTTATCAGCAGTAATGGCGTCAAATCCATTTACTACTCTAAAACGCTGTCCTGGAGTGATTGGTTTTAATTTTCTAACTGACATTTCTTGTCTTTATAGATTACTGTAAAAATCGATAATATCACCTTCTACAACATCAACAATTGCTTTTTTTATAGCGTTTGTTTTACCATGTTGAACTCCAGTTTTTGTAAATCTGGATTTTCTAGTGGGTCCGTAATTCATAGTACGAACCTTCTTTACTGAAACACCATAAGTAGCTTCAATCGCATCTTTAATTTGCAATTTATTTGCCTTAGGGTTAACTACGAAACCATAACGGTTATTCAACTCGCTATCAGCAGTCATCTTTTCCGTTATAATTGGCTTTATCAACACACTCATGATATTATTGTTTATTTAAATTCGATTCGATTCCTTCTAAAGAGCCTTCCAACAACACTATGCTATTAGCATTAAGAATTTTGTAAGTACTTAATTCTGAGTTAGTTATAACTTCTGAACCTTTAAAATTACGCGAAGACAAATATACACCTTTATTTGAATCACCCAACACTATTAAAGATTTTTTGTTTTCAATACCTAAAGTCTTTAAAACCTGGATAAAATCTTTTGTTTTTGGAGCATCAAAATCAAAGTCTTCCACTACTAAAATTGCATTTTCTTTAGACTTTATAGATAGTGCTGATTTTCTAGCCAAACGCTTTAAATTCTTATTCAATTTTTGAGTATAATCCTTAGGTCTAGGTCCAAAAATTCTACCACCACCCCTAAAGATTGGTGATTTAATACTACCAGCTCTTGCTGTACCTGTACCTTTTTGCTTTTTAATCTTCCTAGTACTTCCCGCAATTTCGGCTCTTTCCTTTGCCTTATGCGTTCCTTGTCTTTGGTGAGCTAAATATTGCTTAACATCCAAATAAACCGCGTGATCATTAGGCTCTATAGCGAAAACATCATCAGAAAGGTTTGCCTTTCTACCTGTGTCTTTTCCTTTAATATCTAAAACTGCTATTTTCATTACATCCACCTTTGTATAGTTACATAAGCATTCTTATGGCCCGGAACACAACCTTTTACTACTAAAAGATTCTTTTCTGGAACTACTTTTAAAACTTTTAGGTTTTGAACCGTAACACGATCCGTACCCATTCTACCAGCCATTTTCATACCCTTGAAAACTCTAGCAGGATATGATGCAGCACCAATAGAACCTGGAGCCCTAAGTCTGTTATGCTGACCATGAGTTGCTTGACCAACTCCAGCAAAACCGTGACGTTTTACAACACCTTGAAAACCTTTACCCTTAGATGTACCAATAACATCTACGAATTCACCTTCAATAAAAACGTCAACACCTACTGTGTCACCTAATTTAAAATCACCTTCAAAATCTTGGAATTCAACGACTTTTTTCTTAGGAGAAGCTCCTGCTTTTTTAAAATGGCCTAATTCAGCCTTATTAGCACGACTTTCTGCCTTGTCATCGAAACCAAGCTGAAGAGCACTATACCCGTCAACCTCTTCGGTTCTGACTTGGGTAACTACACATGGCCCAGCTTCTATTACGGTACATGGAATATTCTTTCCATTCTCGTCAAAAATACTAGTCATGCCTATTTTCTTTCCTATTAACCCAGACATACTTATTTATATTAATTATTACTTATTAAATTCTTTATAAAAAAATAGGGTCAAAATAATTTAACCCTAAATTATTTTTTCCATTTTTCCTTTGCACGCAGCTTAGGACATGTAGCCTAACCCATAATTGGGATAGACGGTAAAATTACACCTTAATCTCCACTTCTACACCACTTGGAAGCTCTAACTTCATAAGTGCATCAATTGTTTTTGATGAAGAACTATAGATATCCAATAATCTCTTATAAGAACTTAATTGGAACTGCTCTCTAGATTTCTTGTTCACGTGAGGTGAACGCAAAACAGTAAATATTTTTTTATGTGTTGGTAATGGAATAGGTCCTGTTACTACAGCACCGGTAGTCTTTACCGTTTTTACAATCTTCTCAGCAGACTTATCTACCAAATTGTGATCGTAAGATTTTAGTTTTATTCTAATTTTCTGACTCATGTCCTAAATTTATGCTGTTATTCCTTTTGCTGCTTTGATTACTTCTTCTGATATGTTAGAAGGAGTTTCTGCATAATGTGAAAATTCCATTGTTGAAGTTGCACGACCCGAAGATAAAGTTCTAAGCGAAGTTACATATCCGAACATTTCGGATAATGGAACAGTCCCTTTAACAACTTTGGCACCAGCTCTATCACTCATATCGCCAATAGTACCTCTTCTTCTGTTTAAATCTCCAACGATATCTCCCATATTCTCTTCTGGGGTTATAACCTCTAACTTCATTATTGGCTCCATAATTACAGCACCAGCAGCTTTACCTGCAGCTTTGTAACCCATTTTTGCAGCCAATTCAAAAGAAATAGCATCAGAATCCACAGCGTGAAAAGAACCATCCTTAAGAACAACTTTCATTGTATCCATTTCATAACCAGCCAAAGGTCCATTTTGCATTGCAGCATTGAAGCCTTTTTCAATCGACGGTATAAACTCTTTAGGAATACGACCACCTTTAATTTGATCTACAAACTGAAGTCCTTCTCCTTCAAAATCTTCATCAACAGGACCCATTTCAAATACAATATCACCAAATTTACCACGACCACCAGATTGTTTCTTATAAGTCTCTCTATGTGCAGCAGTTTTCGTTAATGCTTCTTTGTATTCTACTTGTGGCTCTCCTTGGTTTACTTCAACCTTGAATTCTCTTCTTAAACGATCAACAATAATATCTAAGTGAAGCTCACCCATTCCAGAAATAATAGTCTGTCCTGAAGCTTCATCAGTTTTTACTTGAAAAGTTGGATCTTCTTCAGCTAATTTAGATAAAGCCATACCCAATTTATCAACATCTGCTTTAGTTTTGGGTTCAACGGCAATACCAATTACAGGTTCAGGGAAGTTCATACTTTCCAAAACAATAGGATGCTTTTCATCAGACATAGTATCACCAGTCTTGATATCTTTAAACCCAACAGCAGCTCCAATATCACCCGCCTCGATATAATCGATAGCATTTTGCTTATTAGAGTGCATCTGATAAATACGTGAAATACGTTCTTTTTTTCCAGAACGGTTATTCAATATATATGAACCCGCATCTAAACGACCAGAATACGTTCTAAAAAATGCTAGTCTACCTACAAATGGGTCAGTAGCGATTTTAAAAGCTAACGCTGCAAAAGGCTCCTTTACACTAGGCTTACGTCTTTCAACAGCACCAGTATCAGGGTTTGTACCTTCAATAGCTTCCTTATCCATAGGAGATGGAAGATATCTACAAACAGCATCTAATAAAAACTGAACACCTTTATTTTTAAATGAAGAACCACAAATCATTGGAATGATTGCACGATCCATTACAGCAGCTCTTAAAGCAGCATGAACTTCTTCTTCAGATATAGAATCTTCATCTTCGAAGAATTTTTCCATCAATTGCTCATCATACTCTGCTACAGCTTCAATCAAGGCAGCTCTATACTCCTTAACCTCTGCCTTCATATCCTCAGGAATATCGATAACATCAAAGGTTGCACCGAAGCCCTCTTCATGCCATACAATAGCTCTGTTCTTTGCTAAATCAACGATACCTCTAAAATCAGATTCATCACCTATCGGCAAAACAATTGGAACTGCATTTGAACCTAACATTTCCTTAACCTGCTTACAAACCATAAGGAAATTAGAACCTTGACGGTCCATTTTGTTCACAAATCCAATTCTTGGAACCTTATAGTTATCAGCCAATCTCCAGTTAGTTTCTGATTGTGGCTCAACACCATCAACAGCACTAAACAAAAAGACCAAACCATCTAAAACACGTAAAGAACGATTAACTTCAACAGTAAAATCAACGTGTCCTGGGGTATCAATAATATTAAAATGATAATCCATTGCCTCAGCAGTAGGCTCACCATTCTCTTTAGGGAATTTCCATTCACAAGTAGTAGCAGCCGAAGTAATTGTAATACCCCTTTCCTGCTCCTGCTCCATCCAGTCCATAGTGGCAGCACCATCATGAACTTCACCTATTTTATGACTAACTCCCGTATAAAAAAGTATACGTTCAGTAGTAGTGGTTTTACCAGCATCAATATGTGCTGCGATACCTATGTTTCTTGTATATCTTAAATCTCTTGCCATTTCCGATTAAAATCTAAAGTGAGAGAATGCTTTGTTTGCTTCAGCCATCTTGTGCGTATCAGTTCTTTTCTTAACCGCTGCACCTTCTTCTTTAGCTGCTGCTAAAATCTCACCTGCTAATTTTTGAGACATACCTTTTTCATTACGCTTTCTAGCATAACTAATCAACCACTTCATAGCAGTCGATATTTTTCTGTCTGGTCTAATTTGCATCGGAATCTGGAACGTAGCCCCACCAACTCTTCTACTTCGTACTTCAACATGAGGCATTACATTACTCAATGCATCTTTCCACAACTCTAAAGCAGTTTTTTCATCATCAGTTTTCTTAGCATCTACGATATCAATTGCATCATAAAATACACTAAACGCTACTGATTTTTTACCATCCCACATCATCATGTTTACGAAACGTGTCACCAACTGATCATGAAATCTTGGATCCGGTAAAAGCGGTCTTTTCTTTGCCTGTCTTTTTCTCATTACTTCCTTTTAAACAAGTTTAATTAATTCTTAGGGCGTTTTGCACCATATTTAGATCTACGTTGTGTTCTACCGGCCACACCTGCTGTGTCCAATGCACCACGTACAATATGATACCTAACTCCTGGTAAATCTTTAACTCTTCCGCCTCTTACTAATACTATCGAGTGCTCTTGTAAATTGTGTCCCTCTCCTGGAATGTAAGCGTTAACTTCCTTACCATTTGTCAACCTAACCCTTGCTACTTTTCTCATAGCTGAATTTGGTTTCTTTGGCGTTGTAGTATAAACACGTGTACAAACACCCCTTCTTTGAGGACACGAATCCAAAGCAGCCGATTTACTCTTCTTAGTAATCGTCTCTCTTCCTATTCGTACTAATTGTGATATTGTTGGCATACTATAATAATATATAAAAATTACCCCTACTTTAAGGGTCGGCAAATGTAGTGATATTTTGCAATAATTCAAACCCCGATCAATTTATTTTTATTTTTTTTAATTACACCTCAAAATACTTTTTCCCAAAACAGCCAACCTATATAATAGGACTTATCTCTTTTCAACCAAAAATTCCATCATTTATAGTTCTATAAGAATTTAATTTATTTTCATTTTTTTAATTACACCTCAAAAAACATATTCTTAAAACAGCCAACCTATATATAAGCTATATCTCTTTTCAATTAAATATTCAATCATATTATGTATTTAAGAATATAAATTATTTACGCTTTTCCTTATGAATTATGAATTTCACAAAAAAGCATATGTTATATTATTCACCTTTAAATACACATGGTGTTTAATCTGTAACTTCCGATTTTATACCCTCATCTTAAAGTTTTATTAAAATTAACTTGCATTATTAACAGTTTATTATGAAGTTTGTAGCTAGCTAATTCAAATAATTTAAAAATGAGAACAAAACTAAATGGATTGTTAACGCTACTATTGGCGTTAGTTGTGCATATTTCTTTTGCACAACAAAAAACAGTATCCGGTACGGTTACTGATCAAGGAGGGCTTCCTTTGCCCGGGGTTAACATCGTAGTTCAGGGTACCACAACAGGTACACAAACTGATTTCGATGGTAATTATTCTATTATGGCCTCTCAAGGGCAAACATTACTCATTACCTATATTGGTCAGAAAGCAGTTAGCCAAACGGTAGGCGCTGGAAGTACGATTAATGTACAGATGGAGGAAGATGCTCAAGCTTTGGAGGAAGTAGTTGTTACTGCCCAGGGTATTAAAAGAGAGAAAAAATCTCTTGGTTATGCAGTTTCTTCTGTTGGTGAAGAAGATTTAGAGCAAAGAGCTGAAGGTGACGTTGGTAGAGTACTAAACGGTAAAGCTTCTGGTGTATTAATTAATGCTGCCAGTGGTGTTTCAGGTTCTGCTACGAACATTATTATTCGTGGTTTTACTTCTATCTCAGGTTCTAACCAACCTTTATTTATTGTTGATGGTGTTCCTTTTAGTTCTGACACGAACAATCAAGGTGATGCTATTGATGGTAACGTTGGTTCGAGTAGGTTTTTGGATTTAGATCCAAACAACATTGCCAATGTAAACGTACTTAAAGGTTTGGCTGCGGCTAACTTATATGGTTCTCAAGGTAGAAACGGTGTAATTTTGATTACTACCAAAGCAGGTTCTGCGGGGTCAGGTAAGAAAAAATCTGAAATCACAGTTAGTTCTTCCCTTTTCTATAACGAAATTTCTACTTTACCTGATTACCAAGACCAATACGGTAATGGTTTTGACCAGGCATACGGTGAATTTTTCAGTAACTGGGGTCCTAGTTTCAACATTCCAAACCCAGACAGTTTTGGGTCTAAGTGGAGAGGAACTACTGCCGATGGTACAATTTTAATCAAACACCCTTATTCTAATAATGCTGGTGTTAGTGCCGCTTTTCCAGAATTTCAAGGTCAGACTTACGAGTTTAAGCCTTACGATAGTGTTAAGAATTTCTTCCGTACAGGAACGGTTTCCAACAATTCTGTAAACGCTTCGGGAGGTTCTGAAGATGGAAAAATATCCTATAATGCTAGTATAGGTAATTTAAGGGATGAAGGTTTTACCCCTGGCAACAAATTACAGAGAACTACTATTAGTGTTGGTGGTAAAGCTGAATTAAGCAATAGGTTTACGGTAAACGGAACCATGAACTTCACTAAAAGTGACGTTAAATCGCCACCAATTGCAGGAAGTTTTGGAAATGGCTCTACAGGTGCTGGTGCTTCTGTTTTTGGTCACCTATTTTTTACACCTAGAAGTGTAGATTTAATGGGTCTTCCTTTTCAAAGCCCTATTGATGGTAGAAGTGTTTACTATAGAGGTGGTAACGATATTCAAAACCCAAGATGGACAGCAGAAAATGCTTTCGCAGATCAGGTAACGAATAGAGTTTTTGGTAGTTCACAGTTCAGTTATAAAATAAATGACAATATCAATGCTTTCTGGAGAACAGGTTTAGATTTCTATACAGAACGTAATGAAATAGGTCAAAATAAAGGTGGTGCTGAAGGGTATATACAAGGTAGATACGAAACATACGATAACAAAAACACCATTTGGGATCACACGGCACAGATTAACGGGATGTGGCAATTGTCTGAAAAATTAGATGTGAACGTTAACTTAGGTGGTACTTCTAGAAGAACTGAATTTTCACGACAAGGGGTTACCAGCGATCAACAGTCTATTTTCAATGTGTTCAAGCATTACAATTTTGCAACACAAGCACCAATTCAATTTGATCAAATTCAAAATATCGTGGGTGTATACGCACAAACAGAATTTGGATATGACAATTTCGCCTATTTAACTCTAGCGGGTAGAAATGACTGGGTTTCGAATTTTATCGATAACTCAATCTTCTATCCATCTGCAAGTTTATCGATTTTGCCAACGGCCCTTATTGATGGGTTACAATCGCAAAACGGCCTTAACTTTTTAAAGTTAAGAGCTGGTTACGGTACTTCTGCAGGTTTCACCGGTGGTTATCCCGTTGCAAATACTGCATCGTTAGACACTAGAGAATTCTTAAAAGATGGTACATTGGTTTCTTCAATTACTGTAGATGATGAACTGGCAAACCCAGGTCTTTCTCCAGAATTACTGAAAGAGATTGAATTTGGTTTAGAGACTCGTTTTCTCCAAAACAGAGTATCTTTAGATTTATCTGTCTATAAGAAAACAACTACCGATTTAATTTCAAATCAACCTTTGGATCCTTCAACAGGATACACTTCAACGGTTACCAACATTGGTGAGGTTCAAGTAAAAGGTATTGAAGCAGATTTAGGTGTTACCTTATTCCGTAATGACAACCCAGGTGGTTTTAACTGGAATGTGAACGCCAACTTTACTGCAGATGAGTCTACTGTTATTGATTTAGGTCAAGACACGGATAACATTAACATTGGTGGTTTATTCTCTGATCTTTCTAACTTCGCAGTACCAAATAGACCTTTTGGTATCATTATGGGTAGTAGAGTATTAAGAGATGATAACGGCAACAAGGTTGTAGCCAGTACCGGTGATTATGTAGAAGAAAATGGTTTATTTGAAATTGGTGATCCTAATGCGGATTGGAGACTGAACGTAAGTAATGGTTTCAATTTCAAAAACTTCTCATTCAACTTTGATATTTCTTACAGACATGGTGGCGATGTGTATGCAAATACTATTTCTGCCTTAGTAGGTAGAGGTTTAACTACAGATACTGAAGATCGTGTATCAACTTTTATTTTACCTGGTGTAAAATCGGACGGCTCTGTAAATGATATACAGATTAACAATTCTGATTATTATTTTACAAACGTAGCATTCGGCCCTAGTGAATTACAAGTTTACGATGGTAGTACACTTCGTTTAAGAGAAATGAGATTAGGGTATTCTGTACCCTCTAAAGCACTTGACAAAACGCCATTTGGATCATTAAGCTTTACCGTTAGCGGTCAAAACTTATGGTTTAAAGGAATCAATACTCCTGACGGTGTTAATTTTGATCCTGAAAATCTTGGAGTTGGTGTAGGTAATGCACTAGGGTTTGATTTTATCAACAGCCCAGGTTCTAGAAGATACGGTATGTCTGTAAAAGCAACATTTTAAAAAAAAGAAAAATGAAAATAATTATTAAAAACCTAGTTCTAACACTTTTCTCCGCAGGGCTTATCCTTTCGTGTGAGACTACTGAACTTGATATTACGTCTGACCCTAATGCGGTTAGTCCTGAACAAGCAACGCCAGATTTTTATCTGAATCGCGTACAAGAAGAGTTCGCTCGATTTAATGATGCCTTTGGCACCAATGGATCTGAAGTAACCCGTATTGAACAACAGTTTAATCGACTTTATCAACAAGCATATTCACCTGCTTCTCAAGATGCAGAATGGAGATTCGCTTATTCCTCCATGTTAACCGATATTAACGCCATGAATGTTTTAGCGACAGATGCTAACTTCAAACGTCATATCGGAATAGGACAAGTAATTAAAGCATTCACAATAGTTACTTTGGTAGATTTTTATGGTGATGTACCATATTCTGATGCCAATACCGGTATTGATAATTTAAATCCAACTGCTGATAGTGGTGCATCAATTTATGCTGCTGCGTTAGATTTATTGACTTCTGCCAATGCGAATTTCACTACTACTGATAATGCTGCAGATCCAGAAAATGATTACTATTATGATGGTGATTGGGACAATTGGGTAAAATTATCCAACTCTTTAAAACTAAAGATCTATGCTCAAAGTAGATTAGTTGATGCAGGAGCTGCAAGTGCTTTCAATGCAATTATAGCTGGTGGTAACTTTATTACATCTGTAGATGAGGATTTTCAATTTACTTGGGGAACCAATGTAGTAAATCCTGATTCTAGACATCCTAATTATGTTGACAATTATACTCCTCAAGGATCTTCTGATTACATGGCCAACTGGTTAATGAATTACATGGATAATTCTAAAGCTGATAGTGACCCAAGAATTAGATACTATTATTACAGACAAGCTGAAACAACACCAGGCGCATCTGACTCAGATGGTGCTAATCAACAAAATCTTTCTTGTAGTGTAGAGCCTGTACCTCCACATTATCTTGCAGCAGGAGCTACCTTTTGCTATCTTCCAAATGGGTATTGGGGTAGAGATCACGGTGATGATGATGGTACTCCTCCAGATGGTCAATTGAAAACTACCTATGGGGTTTATCCTGCAGGTGGCGAATTCGATGACAGTACTTTTTCTTCAGTTGATTTAGGTACTGGAGCTGGTGGAGCCGGTATCTTACCGATTTTCTTAGCCCAAACTGTAGATTTCCTAAGAGCTGAAATGGCGTATGTTAGTGGCAACACAGCTGGTGCTAAAACATTAATGTTAAGTGGTATTCAAAAATCAATGGATAAAACATTAGCTTTTGGCGAATTAGATGGCGGTGCAGATTTATCACTTGCACCAACAGATGCTGATGTAGCTGATTATATCGATGAAGTTGATACAATTTACGAGGCCGCAGTTGGTGATGAAAAGCTTAACTTAATCGCTAAGGAATTCTTCGTTTCGTTATTTGGAAATGGAATCGATGCTTATAACTTCTATAGAAGAACAGGGTATCCTAACGATTTACAACCTGACCTTGAGCCTGATCCAGGAGCTTACATAAGATCATTTTTGTATCCAGCAGTTTATGCTAATAACAATAATAATGTAACGCAAAAGACTTCTGTGACCCAAAAAGTTTTCTGGGACAATAATCCTGATTCTGGTTTTCCATTCTCAAACTAAAAAAAAGAAAAGATGAAAAGATATATTAAGAACATAATGATACTTTCGCTAGTAACCACAGGCTTCTTAGCCTGTGAGTCTAGCAACAAGACAATCGATGATGTCTTCGCCGAAGTAACTCGTGGGGCTGTTTTTAGAGCAACTACACCTGGGACAGTGATAGCGGCTCAAGAATTAAGTTTCTCTGATCCCTCGGCTAGCATCTCAACTAGCTTTGAAGTTGAAGACAATGCGCAAGGAGCACTTTTACAAGACGTTCAGGTGTATAGCACTTTTACTAGCGCAGCAGATCCTGCTTCGTCTGTAGCAGAAGTTTTGCTAACTACTTTACCAGCGTCTTCTTTTACTCCTAACGCAACTGGATTACCAAGTATAGATGTAACACTTACTTTAGGTGAGTTGGCTGCAGCTTCAGGTTTAGCGGCAAGTGATTACACTGGAGGAGATTCTTTCCTTATTCGTTATGTATTGAACTTAACTGATGGAAGATCTTTTTCAAATGGTAACCTAAACAGTACCGTATCTGGTGGATCATATTTTAGATCTCCATTTGCATACACTATTCCTTTGGTTTGTCCTCCTATACCTCCAACAGCGGGTACTTGGACAATTGAATTGACAGATTCTTATGGAGATGGGTGGCAAACAATCGGTAACGGTGGTCCTGGTATTACCATTACTCTAAACGATGGTACCGTATTTGAAGTAGGAATGTGTTCGCCATATGAAGCTTCACCTTACGATTGTACTCCTGGTACTGCTAGCGCCACAGCGACTATAGATATTCCTGTAGGAACTACAAGTGCAGACTGGGTATTTCCTGGTGATACCTATGGTGAAATATCTTTCAAAATACTAACGCCAAATGGTAATTTAGCCGCTGACTCAGGAGTAAATCCACCTGCAGGTGCAATTGCTATTGATTTCTGTGTTAATTAAACCTTATATTTAGAAATTACAAAAAGGGTGTAAACTATGTTTACACCCTTTTTTCATTTTGGGTATATACAATTACAAACCTTTTATTATCTTGATAATAAACACTGCATTTATTAAACACAATAATGTGAAAAATATATTATAAATATGCATTTTCAATACCAATATATAATTCAAAAAAAATTGATGAGGCTCCATCTAATTGCTCTCATAGTAATACTCCTCTTCTCGTGCAAGGACCGTTCAGAAAATAAAGACAACCCTACCGTTATTTCCAATACCCCAAAGACAAAGGTTACAATCAAAAAAAAAGAGATAAATGGTGGACTGTTTTTTCCAAAAGGTTTTACAGCTACCGTTGTTGTAGATAGTATTGGCCCATCAAGACATATTGCAGTAAATACAAATGGTGATATTTATGCAAAATTAAGAGAGCCTAACGGTTCAAATGGAAATATGGCCATACGTGATACAACCGGGAATGGAGTTGCTGATATTATACAACGATTTGGAGATTACCCCAATGATGGCACTTTTGCGACTGAAATGCGCATACATAATGGGTATCTATATTTTAGTTCAGAACAAATAATATATAGACAAAAATTATACGAGAATCAACTAATCCCTGAAGGTAAACCCGAAGTTATATTAACAGATCACTTTCCAAAAAGATGGCACAATGCTAAATCTTTGGCCTTTGATAAAAAGGGTAATATGTATGTAACCTTTAGCGCACCTACTAATGCCTGTGAAGACCCTAATTCGGTAGGACAAATAAAAGGTATGAACCCCTGCCCCGGACTTGAAGTATTGGGTAGTATTTGGAAATTTGATGAGAATAAATTAAACCAGTCACAACAAGATGGTGAATTATACGCCACTGGTGTACGAAGCATGGTAGCTATTTCTTGGAATGATATGGACAATAGCCTTTATGGACTTCAACATGGCCGAGATTATCTACACAACCATGCCCCCCAATACTTTAGTAAATGGGATCAAGCAGTATTACCAGCCGAAGAATTCATGAAAATTGAAGAGGGTGATAATTTTGGCTGGCCCTACAGTTACTTCGATCATTTTCAAAACAAAAAATTAGTAGCGCCTGAATATGGTGGTGATGGTAAAAAGGAAGCTAAAGATTATAAAAACCCTATTATGGGTCTTCCTGCACATTTCGCACCTAATGATTTATTATTCTATAAAGGAGATGCATTTCCAGAAAGATATAAAAATGGAGCATTCATTGCATTTCACGGTTCTATGAATAGAACACCATACCCACAGGCAGGATATATCGTAGCATTTATTCCCTTTAATAATGGTAAACCAATAGGTACATGGGAAGTTTTTGCAGATGGTTTTGCAGGAGTAGACACCATTGTTACTATGCCAGACGCAAAATACAGACCAATGGGTTTAGCGGAAGGTACTGACGGTTCACTTTATATTTCAGAATCTAAGCAAGGTAAAATTTGGCGTGTAAAATTTAATGGGGATAAAGAAACATTCGGAACAGAACAACTCTCAGAAATGGAGAGTAGAAAATCAAAATCATACCTTAAGACACCTGAAAAAGTGTTAAACAATTAAGGTGATATTTTCTGTTTACGTAAATTTACGCTTAGAAACATACCGTAAAAATTTAGAGCTTTCTTGTCAATTATTAGAATAAAAAGGTCTTAAGTTAAAAAGTATAAATACTAAAAATGAAACTAAAATTTCACACCATAACATTAAGCTTTTATTGCGTATTAATTTTTATATTATCATCCTGTTCCACCGACAGCGCAAATGTTACCGTAATACCTGAAGAAGAAATTGAGACTGAAACGCCTCCAGAAGAAGGTGAAAAAGAAGAAACACCAACAGATTCCTCATTCACAATTATTGGTGAATTGGGAACAGCTACTTTTTTTAACGAAGAACTAACTGAAGACCATTTTATTCTCGTAAATGATGCAGGAGCAAATAGGGTATATTTAATGGAAAAAAATGGTGATATCGTTTATGAATGGCCATTAGGTGAACGAAAAATTGGCAATGATGTTCTTTTATTGGAAAATGGCACATTGTTAGCGTCCCTACAATTTGATAACCCCGCTTTTCAGTTTGGTGGTTTAGGTGGTAAAATTCAATTTATCAATAAAGACGGTGAGGCTTTATGGAATTTCGACTATTCTAATGCTGAACATAGATCTCATCATGACGTAGAACTTTTACCAAATGGCAACGTATTAGCCATTGCATGGGAGAAAATGGTCAAAGAAGTAGCAATTGAAAATGGTTCCATGCTAGATACCGATATTTTCCCTGAAACGATTATTGAAATCGACCCTAATACAAGTACTATCGTATGGGAATGGCATTCTAAGGATCATTTAATTCAAAATTTTGATGAGAGTAAATTAAATTTTGGCAGTATAGAAGAAAATCCACAGCTGATAAATTTAAATTATGTTGATGCGGTTGGAGGGAATATTATGCACGCGAATGGAATAGGTTACGATGATTTAAATGATATCATTTATTTAAGTGTTAATTATTATAGTGAAGTATGGGTCATAGATCATTCTACAAGCACCGAAATTGCTGCTTCACATTCAGGTGGAAACTTTGGTAGAGGTGGCGACTTACTTTATAGATTTGGCAATCCAACAGCCCAAAATGATGATTTAACCGAACGTTTATTTATAAATAATCACTATCCTAATCTATTTGAACCAGGAAAAATGCTGATTTATACCAATGGAGGAGATCTTGAACAATCTACTGTATATGAACTTAAACTACCTACAGCACTCAATCAAAATAGTATACCCGAAATTACACAACCAGAAATTCTATGGAGTTTTACAAATCCTGAATTGTATGCGCCTAAAGTTTCAGGGGCAGTTCGCTTACCTAATGGCAATACATTAATTACCGAAGGTGATTTTGGATTATGGGAGGTTACCCAGCAAGGTGAAGTAGTTTGGAAATTCTCAGCACAAGGTTTCTTTTGGAGAGCTTATCATTATGCTAAAGATGATCCAGCAATAATTGCTCTCGACCTTTAACCACTTCAAAAAACACCTAAAGACTAACATAAACAATTAAATATTTAAAAAACAAGATTTATAACCGCTCGACAATAGTTGAGCGGTTTTTATTTACCTTTGCCACATGCAAAAAACCACTCAGATTTATGGCTTAAGAGCCATTATAGAAGCTGTAAATTCAAATGAAGAGATAGATAAGGTATTTCTACAAAAAGGTCTTAAAGGGGACCTTATGAAAGAATTAGAAGGTTTATTGCGTAGAAATGAAATCAACATGGTATATGTACCTGTTGAAAAACTAAACCGCTTAACAAAAAGCAACCACCAAGGTGCTGTTGCCAACATCTCTCCTATTTCATTTCATACGTTGGAAGAACTTGTTGAAAAGGCTAACGAAAAAGAGGGTCCTGCCCTATTCTTGCTTTTAGACCAACTATCCGATGTTCGAAATTTTGGTGCTATAATAAGAACTGCGGAATGCACTGGTGTTGATGGTATTATTGTTCAAAAGAAAGGTGCCGCCCCTGTAACAGCTGACACTATAAAAACTTCTGCCGGCGCTGCATATAGAGTACCTATTGCAAAAGTAGACCATTTAAAAGATGCCGTTTTTTACTTACAGGCCTCAGGTATTAAAATAGTTTCTGCGACGGAAAAAACAGATGATTCCGTTTATGATATTCCTTTTACCGATTCTATTGCAATAGTTATGGGAGCTGAAGACCGAGGCATAACTCCTTCTATTTTGAAAGCTTCCGATTATCGCGCAAAATTGCCTTTATTAGGTGAAATCGAATCATTGAATGTATCTGTAGCTTGTGCAGTATTTCTATACGAGGCTGTACGTCAACGCATGTAGAACTTTATTCTTTCTTATTATTTTGATCAGTAGACCTGTAGATATAATTTACCTTAAAATTATCATCTTCAGACGCTTCCTCTATATTTGGTAGTTCCCTAAAATTTCCTTTCTCATCAAAATGTTTTAAGAACAAATCGTCTTCTTCTTTAAAATCCTCTTTCTCCCATTCATATTTTTTAGGTTTTGGGATGGACGCCTTTACAAAACTTGCCAGGAATAACCCAGTAAGAAAACCGGCTAAGTGCCCTTCCCAAGAAATTCCTTCCTTAACAGGAAAGATATACCAAAGTAAACTACCATAAATAAAAACTACAATTAAGGAAAGTGCAATAAGTCTATAATAAGAACTAAAAATACCCTTGAAAAATATAAAGCTAGCAAGCACGTAAATAAGTCCGCTTGCACCGATATGATATGAAGTACGGCCAATTAGCCATGTTAGAAGACCTGATATTAGTATACCATAAAGTACTATTTTCCAAGCCACGTCCTTATAAAAATACCATAATGCAGTAAGTAGAACCCCTAGCGGAATAGTATTATTATATAAATGCTCTAGTGACCCATGTATGAATGGACTTAAAATCACCCCTTTAAGACCAGAAAGTGTTCTTGGCATCACACCCATTTCATTGAAATTTACTCCAAGTGCCAGTTCTACCCAATATACTGCCCAAATAATAATCATGGCCAATAGCGGAATCGCTAAGACTTTATTCGAAAATTTAAAATGTCCCATTTCTGACATGAGCTATCTTTTCAATTTATTTTACAATTATGTGACCAAATTATTGAAATTGGTCAAATTGTCACACGATAATTTGTAAAGTTATCAATTGACTAACTTAGAATTATCTTCTCCTTCAAGATTATCATACTTTTGTAGTATGAATGAACCTTTAGCCGAACGTGTACGCCCTAAAACATTGGATGAGTATATAAGTCAACACCATTTAGTAGGTAAAAAGGGCTCGTTAACACATCAAATTAAAAAAGGAATAATTCCTTCACTCATACTTTGGGGACCTCCTGGAACGGGTAAAACTACGTTGGCCAATATTATTGCCGAAGAGAGTAAACGACCATTTTATGTTCTTAGTGCCATTAATAGCGGAGTAAAAGATATTCGTGAAGTAATTGATAAGGCGAAGCAGGCTGGTGGCCTATTCACTTCTAAAAATCCTATTCTATTTATTGATGAGATACACCGTTTCAGTAAATCGCAACAAGATTCTTTATTAGCCGCAGTAGAAAAAGGTTGGGTAACTTTAATTGGTGCAACTACCGAAAACCCAAGTTTTGAAGTTATACCTGCATTGTTATCTCGTTGCCAGGTTTATGTTTTAAATGCTTTTGGAAAAGAAGATTTAGAAAATCTAATTACCAGAGCGATGAAAAAAGACAGTTTGCTACAATCTAAAAATATTGAACTTAAAGAAACTGAAGCCTTACTTCGTTTATCTGGAGGTGATGGAAGAAAATTGCTCAATATTTTTGAACTGGTAGTCAACTCTGAAGAAGGTAATGATGTTATTATAACCAATGAGCTAGTACTCTCCAAAGTTCAAAAAAATACAGTTCTGTATGACAAAACTGGTGAACAACACTATGATATTATATCTGCCTTTATAAAATCTATAAGAGGGAGTGACCCCAATGGGGCCGTATATTGGTTAGCAAGAATGATAGAAGGTGGAGAAGATGTGAAATTTATTGCACGTAGAATGCTAATATCTGCCTCAGAAGATATAGGTTTAGCAAATCCTACAGCATTGGTGATGGCAAACACCACTTTTCAAGCAGTGACTATTATCGGTTATCCAGAAGCACGTATCGTTCTTAGCCAATGTGCTATTTATTTAGCAACTTCTGCCAAAAGCAACGCAAGTTATATGGCTATAGGTAAGGCACAGCAGGCTGTAAAACAGTCAGGCAATTTACCTGTACCACTACCTATAAGGAATGCACCTACTAAATTAATGAAAGATTTAGGGTACGGACAAGAATATAAATATGCCCACGATTTTCAAAACAACTTTGTAGATGCAGAATTTTTACCCGACGAAATTTCGGGCACTACCTTTTACAAACCCGGAAGTAATGCACGTGAAAAAGCACTAAGTGATTTTTTAAAGCATAGATGGAAAGAAAAGTATGATTTTTAGAATTTTATATTCAATTCTTCTTGAATCAATTTATCATTCTCATAGTACTCAAAAATCCAGTTACCCTCTTTCTGAAATACGATTCCGTTTTTTGTATCGGTTTTGCCCATAAATATATTATCGGCTGAGCTCTTTAGTAAATTCATTCTTACTTTAGGCGTACTATCAACCAATTGAAAGCCAATATTGGTTGCTTGGGCATACCAAATATCGTCAACGTTCGGTTTTTTTAATTCTACTTTCTTAAAAGTTATTGTCTCTTTTTCCGCTTTTTTAATGTTCGAATCCACTGGTGAATTATCTTTGTAGTATTGAGTTGTCTCTGTAGCTTCTTCAGAAACAATTTTTAAATCACCCCCATTTTCTTCCACTTTTGCCGACTCTATACTACTCATTTCATCAACCTTATCTTCATCAAGTTTTTTAACATCATTTCTAAAACTAACCGTAACAGATTCGTTCTTCTCACTCTTTCCATTATAAGCATAATCAGTGCCGTTAAAAGAACGCATAGCCTCTCTTATTGTCTCAGTATAGGCCTTCTTATATTGCTTTTCCTTACTAGTCCCTTGCATTGAAGTAAAAACGGTATTATCATTGCAATCTTTTAATATTATAATAGTCTTTGTTGTGAACAAACTACTATCATCTTGGAAATCAACCAATAGCCCTAAACATCTATTTGTATTTAAATCGCTAGGTAAAGCATCATCATAAACGACATTGAACCCTTTTCCATTAAAAAGATATTTTATTAACGTACTCGTTTGAAACTCGTTGGTTTCTTTAAATGAATCGAACTTTTTAGGAACGATAATATATTTATAATCATTTAAATTGGATTGAGCATAAGCGGAATAACCAATACAAACAAATAGTAATGCGATAATAGTTTTCAAAACTTCTATAATTTTAAATTCGAGGTAATATATGAAAAAAGCATGCCAAAAAAATAAAATTGAGCGAAGAAGGTAGACTACTTATTGCGTCCCCAAGATATAATATTCATTCCTAACTGAAATGATACATAGTTTGTTGCAGCTATATTTTTATATGAAAGCAAATTATCTGCCATTACGTAAAAGTTTACAGGCCCAGCTTGTAAGTTCATTCCTAAACCTACATTTGTGTAACTGAATTTATCTACAGTATACGTTCCTTTTAATGCTAAAAAATTACCCAACCTTCGAGTATAAAAACCGGTAAGAGCAATTTGTGGACCTCTAGGCCTATTTATCATATATAACTGACCACCGATTGAATTTCTATATTTTGCACGAAGTTCACCGCCACCAGAAGATCCTGCTGTGCAATCACAATCTAATTGCCCACCTCCATTATCAACAGGCTCTCCAAAATCATTTCGAATAGATGCATATAGTTTTGTAGGCCTAAACGTGACATAACTATCCGTGTCTGTTTCAAAGGGAACTAAACCTTCAACCTCATCTACTAAATCTTGCCAAAAATCTCTATTCAAACTTGCGAAATTTTCTAAAATATCAATCTCTATTCCTTCAACGGTTGCTCTTCCGTTTAGACTATAACTTTTAGCGTCGTTACTATGATATATAAAACCTAGATCTAGAACACTACCAGTAATCGTTGTTCTTTCGTTTAAATGGTATGTAAACCCAACATCAATTCCCAAACCTAAATCACCGCCAAAAAAAGCTCTTTTCACAAATTGACCTGCAGTGTTATCTGATTCACTTGCTTCATCTAAAGCTTGAAATCCAGAAGTGTGCAACATTAAATCAGCATCTAATGTTGTTGCTATTCTATTATTTTGACCTTCCGTATTTACCAAATAACCTTTGTTCGACGTAGAGCTATAATCTACAATACCAGAATAAAGTTTTCCTCTAGCACCAACCGTTAAATTTCTGTCTACCTTTTTATTAATTCCAAAATGAAGGACATTTACCAAAGATCCTCTAGACTTCAAGTCACCTAGATCAAATTCTCTATTTAATTGGTCTGCATTACCATCAAAGATTAAATAAGCATAATCTTGCGGCCAAAAAGTGATGTTGTCTAATTCCAAATAACCTCCGAAGGAATAAAACACACTAGGATCATTACTTCTAAAACCTCCATTAAAATATTCCAATTGCACGGTAGTACTAAATTCATCACGTGGCTTTAACACGTCTAATGCTCTTTCTCTCACTTTTATATTAATGTCAACTCCATCATCAGCGAAAATATCGTTTACAGATATTCCATTAGCACCCACATAGCCCGAAACTCCTGTTAAAAGTGGCACACCAGCGTACCATTTAAAATCTGTTTCCATACCCGGATTTAATGAAAGTGATTGAGGAATCTCATTAAAATCATAGAGTATTTGCTTATTCTGGGCAAAAACACCCATGGTAAGCATTAAACTACCAAGTAATAAATAATGGGTTAACCTCATTTTAATTCTAGTGTGAATTTAGCGCTAGAACGAAGCACTATAGCAGGATTTTCAAGAGTTGAAATACTACTACCATCTCCTAAATTAGTGGCAGTCAATCTTATTTTCGAAGTATTTTTAATGATATCTAGACTTTTACCGGTAGGGCCATAAGAAACATCTCTTATTAGAGTAGAAGTAGGTGCTGCGTCCATTCTAAATTCTTCGGTATCTAAAACATTCTCATTTACATTAAGAAATTCAAGACTAATTTCTATCGGCTTGCTTGTTGTATTTTCAAGCTCATAACTTAGCACACCTGAAAGTACCCTTTCTGCAAAAAAAGGTTCCTCAAATGCATCGAAGTTAAAATCTTGCGCAAAAAAACTGAGTCCCGAAACCCTATTTATAAGGCTTTCTTGAGCCTTAACATAGAAAACACTTGTCTCATACGTAGGTGTAATCCCTAAATTATCTAGCTGGTCAAAATCTTGCTGTTCAGAACAAGAAAATACCATTAGAAGGCTAAAAACCACAAATACAATTATACGAAAACCTTTCATCTCTATTTATAGATTATACATTTCAGGACTTAACCCTGTACTAGTACTAACTCTATAAAAATGATTTTATTTCTTGTAAATCGTAAATAATGGGAGCTTCATTATGACTTTCTTCTCTATGAGCATTAAAATGAATTGTATGAAGACCAACAGCTTTTGCGCCAAGAATATCCGCTTCTAAACTATCGCCAATCATTAAAGAAGTATGAGGTTTGGCATTAGCCCGGTTTAAGGCAAGATTAAATATTATAGGGTTAGGTTTTTTTACCCCTGCCATTTCAGAATCAATAATGTGATTAAAATAACTATGAATGCCTGAATTTTTTAATTTTTTTTCTTGTATTTCCTTAAATCCATTGGTAATAATATGCAGATTATAATTTGGCTGCAAATAGTCTAGCACCTCAATGGTATTGGGAAAAAGACTATTAAATGTAGAAAGATTGTTAATATATTCTTCTGATAAAATATCGATTAATTGGTCTGAAAGAGGATAGCCTATAGTATCAAAAACCGACTTCAACCTTTGATATCGCAATTCTGATTTGGTTATTTTTTCCTCACGATACATTTTCCAAAATTTCAGATTCGCCGGCACATAAACTTCTAAAAAAAATCTTCAATCTTTAAATTTATTTGTTGTTCAATGAAAATCTTTTGAAAAGTGAACGCTGAATTTTTATCAAAATCCCAGAGTGTATGATCTAGATCGAAAAAAACATCGGTAACCTTATTTTTAAACATGTAGTTCTTTTAATATTTCAGCATACAATGACATCCAATCTCTATCGTCCTTATTCCCTAAAAGTTCATTTGAGAACATTACTATCATAGTCCCATTGACTTGGCTTACCTCGTGTTTTATTTTTTTTAGCTGTTGTAATATGACCTCATCTTTCTTAATTTTTGCCAAGGCGTAATCATGAATAACAAAAGGGTGTACTTTAATTGGTTGCTTTACTTCTAAGGGAATATCATAAAACTGAAATGCGGTACATGTACCAGCCCTAAATCCCAATTCATAGGTATACCCCATGGTATAGTCATCAGTAAATTCTGCGGTAATCAAATTTCGGTAAGTTTCGGGTATATCTACTCTATTATAGCGCATTTTAGAACTATTAACAGGTCTATTGATTACCTCCTCTAAATTAGCCTTTTCCTTTCTCAATAATTCGAGATTTGAGAAAGAGCTATATGAAGCCGCCAGGGATACTGGTGCATAATCGGCAACATATTTTATTAACGACTTAAACTTCATGCTATTGGTAGAAACGTTCTTGTCATATTTCGAATAATCAGCAAACTGAAAAAAGAAGTTACACTTTACGTTGTACTTTTTATGTAAAGCTATTAACTCTTCATAATTGTCAAAAGGATCCTTCATCCTATTTAGACCAACCGATATTCGGTCAACAACCCGCTTAAATTTAAGAGTACCGAAATCCATTAACAAACCAGCTAAGCCACGCACTATTCCTCTATTGGCATAACAATGTGAGGTAGCAACATCTAAGACCGAAACAAAATCATAGCCTTTAATTTTATATTCAAAATCATCGAAACGCTCTTTTAATGCCTCTAATAATTTATAGGCCCATATATCGACAACAGGTTTTTGAAGAAAGTCATTTTGATAAGCAATACTATCTTTGGGTGAAAATCTACTATGAACATCTTTTACATGAGGTAAATATTCCTCGTACCTAGAAATTAGAAAAAAACTAGCTGCAAAAACATCATAGGGAAGATTACTACGTTCACCTGTAGGAAAAAAGCAGGGCGTGCCCTCCCAATCTGCAATACTTAATTGAATATCATTAATACCCTGTTCAAATAACAACTCATTACTACGTATAAAAAACTCATTCTGCAATGGCTGTTTAGTATACGTGATTTTCGGTCCGGTATGTTTTATAAATTCCTCAACTTTAGTTGTAAAATCTAACTCAACACCCAATATATTCACGAAGATATGTCTCATGATATAGGTAAAGCGTGGTGTAATCTTATGAGTGTAAATCAGTAGCATTTATAGAATTTTTTCATCGGCAAAGCTATAATAACTTTTCTGAGTAATAATCAAATGATCCAACACCTTAACATCTAAAGTTTCGCTAGCTGTTTTTATCTTTTGGGTTATCTGCTTGTCAGCAGCACTTGGGCGTAGCGTACCCGAAGGATGGTTATGTGCTAAAATAATGGCAACTGCCCCAAGTTCTAAAGTTTGCTTCATTACTAAACGAACATCGACCAAGGTGCCGGTAATACCGCCTTTACTTAATTGGGCCTTGTGTAATACTTTATTAGAATTGTTTAAAAAGAGAATCCAAAATTCTTCATGCTCTAAATCGCCAAGTATGGGCTGTAAAAGATGATAGACATCTTGGCTACTGCCTATTTTATCAATTTTAGCAGTGTCTTCTCCCCTTCTCCTTCTTCCTACTTCTAAAGCTGCCGTTATACTTACCGCTTTCGCTTCTCCAATTCCTTTAAAGGTCATTAGCTGTTTAATTGAAAGTCTACCAAGCTCATTCAGATTATTATCTACGGATGCCAAAATACGTTTAGAGAGCTCTACAGCACTTTCGGCCCTACTACCTGAGCCTATTAAAATTGCGATTAATTCTGCATCAGATAAAACCAAACGTCCCTTCTGCACTAGTTTCTCCCTTGGTTTGTCATCATCTGACCAATTTTTTATAGAGAACGATGTTGGTTTATCCTGCATAGGCTAAAGATACAGAACAAATAATTTTGTAGTAAATTTAAGCGTCAATTAAAATGCTCTTATGAAATCATTACTGACCGAAGACGGATATCAAGAAATAATTGGAAGAATAGAACAACTTACTGAAAACGCGGAAAAGGGTTGGGGTAAAATGTCTGTCGGTCAAATGTGCTGGCATTGTCAATATCCGCTGAAATTAGCGATAACCAATAAACCAAACACCTCTAAGGGGAATTGGTTCATCAAAACTTTTTTTAAGAAATCGCTATACAATGACAAGCCTTGGCGTAAGAACTTGCCAACAGCGCCTCAACTAAAAACAAAAGAAAATAAAAATTTCACTTCTGAGCATGAGATTCTAAAATCTTTAATAAATGAATTATATGATGTGCGTGACCGAGATGAATGGTACCCACACCCTTCTTTTGGCTCATTTACAAAAGAACAATGGGGCCAAATGCAGTATAAACATTTAGACCACCATTTTACGCAATTCGGGGTTTAAGGATTGGTTGTTAGTTGTTCTAAAAAACTAACAACTGTAATTTTAAAAATTAGAATAATTCTAGTTCCTGATTCCTAAATATAGAACTCTTTACTTTTCACCAACCATTAAACCCTGCAGCTTATTCAAATCGAATCCGCCATAATTACCTGAACTCATCAGTAACAGTGTAGTGTTTTTATGCTGCTGATTTTCTAAAAACTCATGAAAAGATTTTGCATCGGTAAAAACCTTTAAATCTTTTCTTTGAAAGGCTTCCGATATTTGTTCTGGAGTAACTGCATCTAATTTTTTAATAGCTACCGATTCTGGTAAAAAGAAAATAACAGCTTCATCGGCAGCATCTAAAGCACCTTTATATTCCTTTAAAAATTCTGGGTTAAAACTGCTATAGGTATGTAATTCTAAACAAGCTATTAGTTTTCTATCAAGATACTGTTCTTTTACTGCCTTTGTCGTTGCCATTACCTTACTAGGTGAATGAGCAAAATCTTTATATGCTATACTCGAGGTGCCTTCAGCTATTTTCTCCAAACGTTTTGAAGCACCTTTGAATGTAGCTATTGCCTCATAGAAATCATCTTCATCAACACCCATGTTCTGACAAATCCATTTTGCACCAGCCAAATTACTTAAGTTATGTTTACCGAAAACTTCAATTGGCATTGGGCCTTCAGAAGTTTCTAGAAGAGTTTCACCATCTTCAACACTATATTCTGGAGTTGTATATGGTAATTTACGAATAGCATTTTCTGATGCTTCAACTACTTGCTTTACTATTTCGTCTTCCACATTATAAGTGATAGAACCTCCTTTTACAATACTGTCTACGAAAATTTTGAATTGCTCAACATAGTTCTCGAAAGTTGGAAATACATTGATATGATCCCATGCAATTCCACTCAACAAGGCAATGTTGGGTTGATATAGATGAAACTTTGGTCGCCTATCTATTGGTGATGACAAATACTCATCTCCTTCTAAAACGATAAAATCATTATCCTCGGTCAAATGAACCATTCTCTCAAAACCTTCTAACTGTGCCCCAACCATGTAATCAACATCAATTTCATGAAAGTTAAGTACATGTAAAATCATGGACGTAATCGTGGTTTTACCATGACTACCTCCAATAACTACTCTCGTCTTATTCTTAGATTGCTCGTAAAGAAATTCTGGATACGAATAAATGGTCAATCCTAATTCTTGTGCTTTTAGTAATTCAGGATTATCTGCTTTTGCATGCATGCCTAATACAATGGCATCTAAATCAGAATTTATCTTTTCAGGAAACCATCCGAATACATCTGGCAATAATCCTTTTACATGCAACCTCGATTTCGAAGGCTCAAAAATAACATCATCACTACCAGTAATCTTGTATCCTTTGTGTTCTAAAGCCAGTGCTAAATTGTGCATGGCGCTCCCTCCTATAGCAATAAAATGTATTTGCATTCCCTAATTTTAGTCTCCAAAGATAAGTATTGTCCTTTGAAGATTGCGAGCAATTTGTTACCGGAATTAAACATGACAGTAACACTACTCTACAAATTTTTAGCGCAATTATTGCAATATTATATGCAGACCACTTAACTGTGCCTCGTCTATCTCAAAAGAAAATAGGACTTTCACTTTTGATGTAATTTGATAGAAAGTCTATTGTTAAAACTGAAAAAGCAGGAAACAAAGGTCATTTAAATTCTATTCGCGCCAATAATGACCTTTACGCCTTCAAATACGTTTATTTAAAACGGACAGATTCGGGAAAAGGATATTTTGGTTAAAAATGGAACAGCATCTGATAGAATTGTATCAAAAGGCTACGGGGAGTCTAAACCCATTGTAGTCTGCCCTACCGAAGATGCTTGTACAGAAGAAGACCATTAATGGAACCGTCGCTGCGAGTTTGTGGTGGTGGGTTGGGATTATGAAAGTAAAATGCCTTTATCAACTACTTAAATTTAAAAATCAAGAGCCTCATTGGATTAAACCGATGAGGCTTTCTTTTTGAAACTGATTCATTTATCTTAGTATCATATACAAAAGATATGACACTGAATCTTTCCAACATTCAATCAAAAGAAATCATGCCAGGCTATTTTGGTAAACTAGTACACTCAGAACACATGAGTATTGCCTTTTGGGAGGTTAAGAAAGATGCCAAAGTGCCTGAACACTCCCACATGAATGAACAGATCATGCACATAATGGAAGGTGATTTCGAATTTACGCTAGATGGCGAAACCAAAGTGTATCATCCAGGTGATATCGTAATCATAGCACCTCACAAAAAACATAGCGGAAAGGCATTGACCGATTGCAAACTCTTAGATATTTTTAGTCCTACGCGAGAAGAGTATCGTTAGTTGCTGGTTTGTTCAATTCGGCTTCATTCAGTGACCTATTTTAAAATAAATACAAATAATGAACCTATCTCTTAAAAATAAGAAAGCATTGGTTGGTGGCAGTAGCGGCGGTATCGGCAAAGCTATTGCACAACAGTTGGCAGCAAGTGGTGCTAGTGTAACCCTTCTGTCTCATAGTGAAGAAAAACTACAAAACATAGTAGCCGACCTTCCAACTGACCAAGGACAAGAGCATCAATATCTAGTAGTAGATTTTAATGATTTTCACGCATATCGCAACATTATAACAGATTATTTCGAACATAACTCCGTCGATATTCTGGTCAACAATACCCAAGGTCCTTCGGCCGGTAACGCATTAGAAAAAAAAGTGGGTGATTATCAAGAAGCGTTCGACTTACTTTTTAAAACAGTTGTTTTCACTACAGAATTGGCCTTAAAAAATATGATTGAAAACAATTGGGGGCGCGTTATCAATGTGGCATCAGTTTCGGTAAAAGAACCACTTTCGTATTTAGCATTGTCAAACTCCATACGAGCTGCAGTAGTAACATGGGCAAAATCTTTGGCAACGGATGTTGGTAAACATAATATTACCGTTAATAATATTCTCACTGGTTATTTCGACACCGACCGTATTGCTCAACTCAATGCAAAAAAAGCAGAACAATTAGGTATAGAACAAAGTGAGGTTAGAAAAGAAATGGAATCGAGAGTGGCGGTTCAGCGTATAGGCGACCCAAAAGAATATGGGTATTTGGCTACTTTTCTTGCCTCTGATAATGCCGCCTATATTACAGGTATAAATATCCCCATAGATGGTGGGCTTTTGAAGTCACTGTAGTTTACCTAGAGCATTAAAAGATATTTTAATTTTTGGATATTTATAACTGACATCTAGTTGAATTTAAGTGTTTACATACGCATATTATACGTATTAATTCGCCTCCAACTACCAGTAAACATTCATTATACGTGACTTTTGATTAAATTACGGATAAAATAGGTATATAGTAATTTGTTACTATATACAATTGTTGTAAGTAATTTACCATCGCTAATGTTCTTTTAGCTGAGGATTACCTGAGTTATATTGTGGATATAAAAATAGGAATCCCTAACTGAGGAGAAAAGGATTAAGGTAATATTCGACTCTTTCGGCGGATATTTCCCAAGTAGTTTAGCTTTCAGCGTTGAGAGCTGGCTCTCAGAACGTTGACACGTTAAGAACTACTTGTAAAAGGACGGTAAAAATTTTGAGAAAGTCAAATTTTAAGCGGAATTTTATTGTTTTCCTCCTCATTTAGAGGTGTTTAAGTTCCGTTTTACACTAATCATATTAGCTATATAAATTAATATAAAACGGGAAGCTCAACAAAAAGAGTCCTTATTATTCTCTTATGGAAAACTATAAATGGTTATTATTCCTAATTTTAGAGAAAAGTAAAATTAAAATAAAACCACTTACAACAGGTCCTATAAGTAATGTCCTAAAAACCTATTAGCCTGAAAAAGGACACTACTTATAGCCCTGTCGTTAGCATTTAAATAAACACAGAAATGGAATATTTAGTTGGGGATACATACGGACTAATTCATTTGATATCTTCAATGTGTGCTTTGATTGCGGGAACATTAGTTCTTATTATGAAAAAAGGATCAAAAAGACACAAACAAATTGGATATGCATATGTTATAAGTATGTCTATTTTACTAGTCACATCATTTATAATTTATCGACTCTTTAATGGGTGGGGTATTTTTCATTATGCATCAACTTTCAGTCTTATAGTACTTTTATTAGGTATGATTCCTATTTGGACTAAAAAACCAACAAACAGCTGGAAATATCGGCATTTTAGTTTTATGTATTGGTCTGTGATAGGGTTGTATGCTGCATTAGCGGCAGAGGTTCTAACAAGAATTCCGGATACTACTTTTTTTGGAATGGTTGGTATCGCTACAGGAGTAATAACGATAATTGGTGCTATATTTTTAAGAATAAATCGAGCAAAATGGGTGAAAATATTTGTAATTGAAAAATGAAATACGAAATGTTAACAATGTGTAAAATACATTAAAACATATTTTACACTAAACGTTCTACACCTTTTAAAGAAAATACGTGAATCAGTGAAATTCATTGAAAAAAAGAAAAAAATTAGGAAAAATTTCCCCGCTATAAATGACAATAACGATATTCTTATTACTTTTTTTATTAGGTACAATTACCGGGTTTTATTCAGGACTTATAGGTACTGGAGGTAATATTATTCTTATTCCTGCATTAGACATTTTACTCACTTATTATCATATTGAAGGAAATGAGCTTGTTAAATCTGTTATTGCTCATTCTCTTTTCATTACTATGTTTATAGGGTTTTCTGTAAGCTACAAACAATATAAAATAAATAACTTCCATTTTAGAGAAGTACTTTTAATTGGAATACCAGGAATGTTGATTGCTTATATTGTTTCAGAAATTATTAAAACAACCACATGGTATGATAAATTTTATTTTGACATTGTCTTTTTTATGATGTTAATGCTATTGGCTATTAGATTGCTTTTAATTAAATCAAAGGAAGACAAATCTGTAGTGCTTTCTAATAATAAACGTAATAAAATCTCTTTTTTAGGATTAGGAGCTTTAACAGGAAGTGTAACTTCACTATCAGGTGTTGGAGGTGGCGTAGTAATCATTCCATTCTTAACCGATATCCTAAAAATATCTATTAAAAAAGCAAGTTCTATTTCCATTGGTGTAATTATGTTACTTGCTTGTTCTGTTAGTTTTAGCTATTTAAGTGTAGGAGATAGCCATCAAATAACAAAGGTGCTTCCGTTACAGGTGGGCTATATATCTATTAGCTTAATACTCCCAATATTAGGAGGGATTTTTTTAACATCCTCTTTTGGAGTAAAAACAGCTCAGAAAACATCAGCTCAAAAGCTAAGAATAATTTTTGGGGTAGTAGTCACATTACTTTGTATCAAAACAGCTTTAAATATTCTTATATAAAAATTTATAGCATTGCTCTCATTACAATTAATGAATAACGAAAGCACAACAAAGAACTCCTATGAAAAGCCCTAGTCCAGTGCTCTAAAGTTAATTAATATTTTCTTTTTTGCTTTAATCCACCTTTTTTTCTTT
>RCMY010000287.1_pt1 | contig 47719 bp, 45 predicted proteins | sample 2041341 | NCBI WGS metagenome assembly RCMY01 (sample SAMN09708234, study PRJNA481090) | Marine sediment metagenome, whole genome shotgun sequencing project.
GCATGTCCGTGGAAATCACGGCTCGCGCTTTCACCATCGCACGGTCGGGGAGGTTGGAGAGAATGCGCAAGAAGACGTGGCCGCCGCTCAATTCTTCAATGAGCGGCCCGATCTCCTCGCACATGGTGTTGACGAGGTTCGCGCCCATGGCGTCTTTCGTGTCCACGACGAGGTGAACGACGAGCAGTTCACCGTTCGCGGAGGTTGTTCCTCGCGAGTGAACCTCAAGATCGACGGCTCCTCCGCCTCGAGCGACCATGTTCGGGTGCGCGCTGTTTGCAAGGTCGAGGATGCGCTGTCGGGCGCCGAGAATGCTGCGTTTGGCGGCATCCGGGTCAGCGACATCCAGCACTTGAACCTGGCCGATGAGGAGCGGATCCTCGGCAATACTCGTGAATCCGCCGCTCTTGCGCACCAAAAGTGCAGCAGAACTCACAGCGGCGATGATGGAGGGCTCTTCGACGACCATGGGCACGAGGTAGTCGCGATCATTGATCGTGAAGTTGAGCCCAAGGCCCATCGGCATCGAGAACACACCGACGACGTTCTCCGTGAGGCGATCCGCTTTCATCCCGGTGAGGATGTAGGAGCCCGTACTGAGAGCCTCATAGTTTTGAGCGTTCAGGATGCCGCGGTCGCGAAGTTCGCGCAGTCGTTCCTCGACGCTTAACTGGTAAAACCGGGGGATGCGGGAGTCTCTCATGCGCCCTCCGACCGCACGCCGTCATGGCTGCGAGTAACGGGAATCACGGTGGCTCCGACTTCGGTGAAGACGGACGAGAGGTGGTCCGTTGAGTCAAGCTTCGCAAAGATTAGGCCTACGTCGCCACCTCCCGCCCCGCTCGTTTTGAAAACGGCGCCGGATGTCGCGGCGATCGAGCGCAATTCGCGGTGGCGTTGCGTGACGATTCCAGCGTGCGCGTGAGTGTCGAGATCGTCAATGCCGCGGAAGTATTCGTCGGCCAGAGCGAGGAAGGTGTCGGCACTTGCGATGGCGTCTTGGGCGCGCAACGCGAGGGAAGCAAGGTGATCGAGATCCCGACGGTGCTCTGCGGGGTTGTGCGCGGCATAGTCCGCCACTCGCGAGACGAGGTCGACGGTGCTACTGCCAGTGCCCGTCACGACGGCGAAGAGGGCAAGGCCATCCGGCCACGTCATGCGGGTGGGCGGTGAGCCTGGAGTGTAGAGAATGAGCCCGCCGTAGACACTCGCCGCGATATCTCCTCCGCTGCCTTTGCCTCCTTGCGAGGCAGAGTGTGCGTTCGCGGCGAGTGCGAACAGCGCGGGGGGTGTGAGAGAGATGCCCCTACTGGCGGCGAGGGTCGCGGTGAGAGCGACCGCGACGGCGGCGCTGGATCCGAGCCCAAGCTTGTGGCCATCCTGAAGAAACTGCGCGCTCTGAATCTCGATGTCAAAAGTCGCCGCGGTCGTCGCGAGCGAATCCACGGCCGTGCGCACCTCATTAAAGAGGGCGAGGCGCCGACGGATGTCGCTATCGAGGTCCTCCGGAAGGCGCGCGCCCGCGCCGAGAGCGAGCCGCGAAACCCCCAGCTCCGTCGCGGTGAGGGACCAGCCCGACTCTGAAACTGACCCCGGCGTCGACTCCGTGAGGGTGACCGAGACGCGACGGTCAACGGCGGTCAGGAGCGCAGGTGCGCCTTCGAGCACCGCGTATTCTCCGAGCAAGTACAACTTGCCGGGGGCGGAGAAGGAAAAGTTCTTCACGGTGCGGCCAGAATGTGGGCTGCCGGCCCGAGGCCGGTTGTGCGCGTCTGGCGCACTCCGGGCACGGCAGAGAGAGCGTGCGCGACGGCATCCGCATCCTCCGGCAAGCACAGTGCCTTCACTTGCGGCCCGGCATCGATCGTGAAGTAGACGGGCAATCCGCCCGCACGTAGTTCGCGCACTGTATGAATGGCGGCCATGGTCGCCGCATTCCAATAGATCAACGCTGGCTGTGTCGTGAACATGAGCGAGTGCAGGGCGAGGCAACTGTGCTCGGTGAGCTCGCCCACTTCGGGCAGGTCGTGCGCGAGGATTGCGTCGCGCATTCGGTCGAGCAGTGCCCCTGATGAGTCAACCCATGAGCGGTAGAACGGCGACGTCGCACTCGTGGCAGACATGCCCTCGGTGGAGGACACAGCCTTCTCGCCGGTGTCGGTGATCGCCACAACGACACTCAGTGGCCACTCGGACGCGCCCATGAGCGGCTCAGCGAACGCGTCGTTTCCGTCTGCCGCGCTTCCCGCGTGAAGCTCCGCGTAACCACCGAAAAGGGACCGCGCTGCGGATGCGGAACCGCGGCGGGCAAGAACGGACAGCGCGCGCGGCGACTCATCGAGGCCCGCAGCGGCGCACGCAGCGACGGCGAGAGCGGCGAATCCGGACGCGGAAGATGCGAGGCCGGCTCCGGTGGGAAAGTTGTTCGTCGACGTGACGGTCGCGTGCAAGTCCGTGGCTGCTCGTTCCCGCACGAGCCCCAGCACGATCCCGGCGCGCCGCATGGCGGGGTGGCCGTCGCTGTGCCGTGAACCGTTGAGCCACAGCTCATCGTGCGAGAGATCATCCCGAAAGCTCACGGTTGTCTCAGTGTGCAATCCATCCAGCGTGATGGAAATCGAACCGACTGCGGGGATGTTCAGGGCGGCATCCCGCTTTCCCCAGTATTTGGCGAGAGCGATATTGCTGTGGGCTCGAGCCGTTGCCGTGAGTTCGCCGCCGTTCGTGTGCACCGTGCCGTTGGTGTGTGCCACAGTGGTGCTCCGATCCGTTTCCAGAATATTTTACCGGTCTCGGCGCTTGCTAAAGTCAGTAGAGGCCCGAGAGGCCTCGAGAGTGAGGAAGCGCGTGCTCCCCGGTATCAGCGGATTGTCCCTTTATTTGCCCCCGTATCGTGTCCAGTTGCAGGACTGGTGCACGTGGAATGACGAATCGTGGGACAAGACGCGCAGCGTCGTCGGGCGAAGCTTCCGAATGCGCGGCCCCGCACAAAGCGTGTACACGCTCGCGGCAAACTCCGTTCTTCGACTGATCGAAGATTACGACGTCGACCCCTCGCGCATCGGCATGCTCGCGCTGGGCACGGAGTCCAGCAGCGACAACTCTGCTGGCGCGATCATCATCAAGGGCATGATCAACGACGCGCTCGCCGCGCAAGGCAAACCGCTGCTCGCGCGCGACTGCGAGGTTCCCGAGTTCAAGCACGCGTGCCTCGCGGGAGTGTACGGACTGAAAGCAGCGTTGCGTTACCTCGCCGCGGATGGCGCCGGCCGCCAGGCAATCGTGGTTTCGGCCGACATTGCCGAGTACGCCCTCGGCAGCACGGGGGAGCCGACGCAAGGTGCAGGAGCCGTCGCGATGCTCGTGGAGGGTGAGGCGCAACTGCTCGAAGTGGACCTCGCGGCAGGCGGAAGCGACTCCGACTACCGCACGGTGGACTTTAGGAAGCCATTTGCCCGCTTTCGCCAGCCCCCGCGGGACGACGGGCAAATGCAGGATCTTCCCGTCTTCAATGGCCGCTATTCGACGAGTTGTTACATCGACGCAACTCATCACGCGATGATGGCGATGCTCGCGAAGCGAAAGGGGCGGCCGGTCGACTATTTCACCGACGTCGATCAAGTGTTTATGCATCGCCCGTATAACCAAATGCCCACGACAGGGTGGGTCATGGCGTACCTTTTCGCCCTCTCAGCAGATGACGAGGGTCGCAAGCAGCTTGTCGACTATTGCACCGTCGCAGGAATCGACGCTGAGGCGCTGCTCACCGAACTCGACACCGCGTCTCCCTTCGATGACGACGTTGTGTCCGGTGAAGCCGACGGTGACGTCTTCCCGCTGTCGCGCAAACTTCGCCAGCACTTGCGTGGGCTCGACATTTGGCAGTCCCTCGTCGTCGACAAATTGAGTCTGGGAGCGGATGCTATGCGTGACCTCGGCAACCTCTACTCCGCCGCGCTGCCGGCCTGGTTGGCCTCCGGTTTGCGCCAGGCGAAGGATGACGGGCTCGACATCGCGGGGCAACATTGGCTTGCACTCGGTTACGGAAGCGGGGATGCCGCAGAGGCGATCCCCATGCGCGTCGTCGACGGCTGGGAGAGCGCCGCAGCGCGCATCAACTTCACGGAGGCGCTCGGCGCACCTGTTGACCTCACCGAATCCCAGTACATTGCGCTCCACGAGGGCCACCCGAGCGATGTGACGCCTGTCGCGGCCAACGGTGAATTTGTGGTCGAATCTATCGGGACTGCAGACGGGCCGGATTTCCATAATTTGGGCGTTGAGTTTTACCGCTACGTGCCCGCAACGACGTGACGAGCGCTGCTCCCCGCTACGCCATCATTGGCGCGGGCCCGTCCGGTCTCGCTGGTGCACGCAACCTCCAAAAGTTTGGGGTGGAGTTCGATGGCTTCGAATCGGCGAGCGATGTGGGCGGGTTGTGGAACATCGATAACCCTCGCAGTTCGATGTACGAATCTGCTCACCTCATCTCGAGCAAGACCACGACCGAGTTCAGCGAGTTCCCCATGCCGGATGGCACTCCCGACTATCCGGGGCACAAGGTATTGCGGAAATACTTTGAAGAGTTTGCGAGCGAGTTTCAACTGATCGCGCACTTCCGTTTCGACACCGAAGTGACGTCTGTTGAGCCTGTGGAAGGTGCATGGCGGGTCACGTGGAGCGGCAAGGATGGCACGGGAAGCGCGATCTATGCCGGCGTCATCCTCGCCAACGGCACGCTCGCCGAGCCGTCAATTCCGACCTTCTCCGGAAACTTCGCCGGCGAAATTCTGCACAGCAGCCGCTACAAGTCGGCCGAGACCCTTCGCGGCAAACGCGTGCTCATTATTGGGGCAGGGAACAGCGGATGCGATATTGCGGTCGACGCCGTGCACCATGCGGCGAGCGTCGACATGAGCGTGCGGCGCGGGTATTACTTCGTGCCGAGGTACTTGCTCGGCAAGCCCACTGACACGCTCAATCAGGGGCGCCCACTTCCAGCCAGGCTCAAACAGCTGTTTGATTCGCGGCTGCTCAAACTCTTCACTGGAGACCCGGTGAAGTTTGGGTTTCCGGAGCCGGACTACAAAATCTACGAGTCTCACCCCATCGTGAACACGCTCGTGCTTCAACACCTCGGGCAGGGGGATCTGCGGGTTCGCTCGGACATTGACCGGTTCGAGGGCAACGCGGTGCACTTCAGCGACGGGACGAGCGACGACTATGACACCGTAATCCTCGCGACTGGATACACGCTCGACTATCCGTTCATCGCTGGGAAGCACCTCAATTGGACGGGAATGTCTCCCAGGCTTTTCCTCAATATTTTTGGCAGTGACACGGGATCGAGCGCGTTCAACGGAATCTTCGTCCTTGGGATGGTGGAAGCGTTGGGCCTCGGGTGGCAGGGCCGCTACGAGCAAGCCGAACTTCTGGCTCGCTACCTTTCTGCAGATCGCGACGCCCAGGGTGCGATTGAGGCGATGGCGTCGAAGCCATGGCCAGACCTCACGGGTGGATACCATTACCTCGCACTCGAGCGCATGTCGTTCTACGTCAATAAAGACGCGTATCGCAAAGAACTGAAGAAGAAGATCAAGGAACTGAAGAAGCCCATCCGAAAACTTTAAGGAGCACTTTGAACATCGACGATGTTGTTCTCAACTTCAACCCCACTTCGTTGCTCGCGCTTGACATTGTTCTTGCGCTCATCATGTTTGGGATCGCGCTTGCCGTTAAAGTCGATGACTTCAAGGCTGTCATCACGATGCCGAAAGCCATCACCGTGGCGATTGCGGCGCAGTTCATCCTGCTGCCGGCCGTGACGTTCGGGTTGACGCTCCTGCTGCAGGTCGGGCCGTCAATTGCTTTGGGCATGATTTTGGTCGCCTGCTGCCCGCCAGGCAACATTTCGCAAGTGCTCACGAACCAGGCGCGCGGAAACGTCGCGCTCTCGGTGTCGATGACGGCGGTCGGAAACTTGCTGGCGATTTTCCTGCTTCCCCTGAACTTCGCGCTGTGGGGGAGCTTGCACCCGACAGCGTCGAAGATTCTCGAAGCCGTGGAGCTGGATGCGTTCGACATGCTGGTGAAGATCGTGCTCATCATCGGTGTTCCGTTCGTGCTCGGCATCATCATCGGCGACCGTTGGCCAGGGTTCACAGCGAAGGTGCAGCCGTGGGTTCGCGGCATCAGCCTCGTGGCTCTGCTCGCGTTCATCGTGTTTGCCCTCGTCGGCAACTGGTCGTATTTCATGGCGTTCATCGGCGTTGTGCTTCTCGCCGTGTTCTTGCACGATGCGGTAGCTCTTGCGCTCGGCTACGCGACGGCACGCGCCTTCCGGCTGGATACGCCAAGCACGAAAGCCGTCACGTTTGAGGTGGGCATCCGCAACGCGGGCCTCGGTCTCGGCCTTGTGTTTGCCTTCTTCGGCGGACTCGGCGGCATGGCTGTCGTCGCCGGATGGTGGGGCATCTGGGACATCGTGGCCGGGCTCATCCTCGCCACCGTGTGGTCCCGGTTCACGCTGCGTAAAGAGAAGAAGGCGAAGGAGTCTGTGTCCGTATGACACGCGTCTACGTCACGGGCGGGAACGGGTTTCTCGGCAGTTCCGTCGTCGCTGGCCTCGCTGCCGCAGGCGGAACTGAACTGGTCGTGAGCGGGGATGTTCGCGATCCCGTTCGCACTGTCGACGGCGTCGTGTACGAGCGCGCCGACATCACCCACGCAGGCGACCTGGTGGAGCAGTTCCGCCGCCACCGCATCGACACCGTCGTTCACTTGGCCGCGATCATGAATCCGGGACCGCACATTACGCGAGAACAGGAGTATTTGGTCGATGTGGGCGGAACCCGCAACGTGCTCGATGCGTGCATCGCCACGGGGGTGGGGCGCATCGTCGTCTCGTCGAGCGGTGCAGCGTACGGTTACCACGCCGACAATCCGGATCTGTTTACCGAGTCGGAGCCGATCCGCGGCAACCCGGAGTTTGCCTACTCGGATCACAAGCGACTCGTTGAAGAGATGCTGGCCGACGCGCGGGCACAGCATCCGGAACTCGAGCAGGTTATTTTCCGCATCGGCACGATCCTCGGCGCCACCGTCAACAACCAGATCACAGCTCTCTTCGAGCGGCGGCGCGTGCTCGCGGTCGCCGGATCCGACAGCCCGTTCGTGTTTATTTGGGATGAGGATGTCGTGGGCTGCATGGTGCGCGCCGCAACGGACGGGCCCGCCGGTATCTACAACGTGGCAGGCGACGGCGCAGTCGACGTGCACGAACTCGCGAGTGCGCTCGGCAAAAAGGTGCTCACGCTTCCCGCGTGGTTGCTTGCGGCGGCGCTCGCTGTTGCAAAGCCGTTGCGTCTCACGCGCTACGGTCCAGAGCAGGTCGGATTTCTCCGCTACCGCCCCGTGCTCGACAATGCCCGCTTGAAAAGCGAGTTCGGTTTCACGCCGTCAAAATCCAGCAGGCAGGCCCTTGATGCGTGGAAGGCAGCGCGCGACGCGAAATTAGCGGCGGAGGTCTCGTAGCAGCACGGCCATTTCCAGTGCCGCGAGAGCCGCTTCCGCGCCTTTATCTTCCTTAGAGCCCGGTAAACCTGCGCGGTCGATTCCCTGCTGCTCGTCGTCGAGGGTGAGAACACCGAACCCGACAGGCTTGCCGGTATCAAGCGCGACGCGGGTGAGGCCGTCCGTCGCGGCGTGCGAAACGAACTCGAAGTGCGGGGTTCCGCCGCGGATGATGACGCCGAGGGCGACGACGGCATCCGCCCCGGCCTCCAGCGCGGCCTTGCACGCGAGCGGCAACTCGAAACTGCCCGGAACACGCACGACGGTAACGGTGGCGCCTGAGGGCTCCAACGCGCGGCGCGCGCCATCCAGGAGGCCACTCGCGATCGTATCGTGCCATCGACCGGCGACGATCGTGACGTTGAGGCCCGTGCCGTCAACGGCCGGAGCGTCGGGATGATTGGGGGAACCTGCACCGCTCATGAGGAGTGTCCTTCCAACTCGACAATGCCGGAAAGATCATGGGGCAAACTGTGGCCCATCCGATCCCTCTTGGTCGCCAAGTAGCCGGTATTGAATTCACCAGCGCCCACGAACAACGGAATGGTTTCGCTCACGGTGAGCCCGTGCTGTGCGGAAAGCTGCCTGGCCTTCTCAGGGTTGTTGGTGAGCAGCCGCACCGATGTGACACCAAGGTCGCCGAGGATCGCCACTGCAGCACCATAGTCGCGCTGGTCGGCAGGAAACCCGAGAGCGGTATTGGCGTCGAAAGTGTCGAGGCCGCCCTCCTGAAGTTTGTACGCGCGAAGCTTGTTCACGAGCCCGATTCCGCGCCCCTCATGGCCGCGAAGATAGATGAGAACCCCCCCCTCGCGCTGGATACGCTCGAGCGACTCGTGCAGTTGCGGGCCGCACTCGCACTTGAGTGAACCAAACACTTCGCCGGTGAGGCACTCGGAGTGCACGCGCACGAGAGCTTCCGGCCCTGGATTACCCGCGATTACTGCGAGGTGGTCGGCCCCCGTCATCCGGTCGCGATATGCCCGAAATCGCATGGACCCGTACGCGGTAGGAACTGTCGTTTCGACCTCAAAAATGACACGCGATGATTCGGGGATAGGCGTCACGTCGGTCTCGATACCCGCTCCACCCGACTTGAGGTAGGTCACGAGATCAGCGATGGTGATCACGACGACACCCTCCGCCTCCCCAAATTCGAGCAGCTCCGTCAGACGCATCATCTCGCCGTCATCCTGCACGATTTCACCGATGGCGCCAACGGGCGAGAGGCCAGCAAGCTTCATCAAGTCGACGGCGGCTTCAGTGTGACCATCGCGCTCCAACACGCCGCCATCCTTTGCCCGCAGCGGCAGAATGTGACCGGGGCGGATGAGGCTTGACGGAGTCGAGGAGGGGTGAGCGAGCACGCGTAGGGTGTGGGCGCGATCCGACGCGCTAATGCCCGTGCTTGCGCGGTCTGCCGCATCGACGGAGATCGTGTAATTGGTCCCGCGCGGATCCTGGCTTTCGGCCACCATCACGGGAAGTTCGAGGCGGTCCGCCAACTCGTTCGGCATGGGCGCGCACAAGTAACCGGACGAATAGCGCACCATCCACGCCACCCACTCCTGGCTCGCGAGCTCCGCCGAAATGATGACGTCACCCTCGTTTTCGCGGCCCTCATCATCGACGACGATGACGGGCTTACCTTTGCGAAGCTCGGCTAGGGCTGTCGGGATATCAGCGAGGCTCATAGCTCGCCTCCTTTAGTGTCGGTAACTGTTGTGGGTATCTTGGGGGCCGTGTGGCTGGTCTCCCGCGTTTTCAGTTCGAGCAGGCGCTCGACGTGGCGGGCGAGGATGTCTGTTTCCACGTTCACGAGGTCGCCGGGTTTCTTCTGGCCGAGCGTCGTCGCTTGCAGTGTTTCGGGGATAAGGGAAACTTCAAACCATTCGGTGGCCGGGTCCGAGTCTGTGCCGAGGCCTACCGCGCTCACCGTGAGCGAGACTCCGTCGAGAGCGATGGAGCCTTTGCGTGCGATGAGCCCAGCGAGGTCTGGAGCGATGCTGAGGCGAACAACACGCCACGCGCTGCCATCGACGATGGAGAGCACGTCGGCAGTGCCGTCAATGTGGCCTTGGACGATGTGGCCGCCGAGACGGTCACCGAGTCTCGCAGCGCGCTCGATATTCACGCGATCACCAGGCTGCGGGTTCGTGAGGGTGCTCATGCGGATGGTTTCTGCCATGACATCCGCGGTGAACCAGTCGTCGCCCTGTTCGACCACGGTGAGGCACACGCCGCTCACGGAAATCGAGTCGCCGTGCGCGGCATCCGACACCGCGAGGGGTGAGCGAACCGTAAGTCGCGCGGCATCCGCTGAGGGCTTCCACTCGACTACTTCGCCGAGTTCTTCGATGATTCCGGTAAACACGGTTACATCCCTTCGGTGGTGCAAGGCCGCGCGACCACGAGAATGTCGTCGCCGAGGCGGTCAACCCGCACAATGCTCAACTGTCTGGCGTCGGAAAGAGTTCCGACGGCGAGGTCGCCCAGCGCGAGGCCGCTGCCGCCGAGCAGCATGGGGGCGAGGTAAATGAGGTATTCGTCAACGAGCCCGGCGGCGACAAACGCGCTCACGAGTGTTGGGCCCCCCTCAACGAAGGCACGACGGATGCCGCGGTCAAACAGTTCGCCAAGTACATCATCGAGGTCGCGGGTTTCCATCGCTGCAAAAGGCACAGGATGGTCGCGAAGCCGCGCGTCAGCGGGGACCGAGCGTTCGCCGATGATGACCGGCAGCGGTTGGTGAGGGAGGAGTTCGCCATGCGTATCGCGGGCGGTGAGGCTCGGATCGTCGGCGAGCACAGTGCCGGTGCCGACAATGATCGCGTCGGCCGCTGCCCGCTGTTCGTGGGTGTGGTGGCGTGAGGCTGGGCCGGTAATCCACTGGCTTGATCCGTCGTTCGCCGCCGCGCGTCCGTCCAGGCTTGAGGCCCACTTCAGTGTGACGTGTGGGCGACCCAAGCGCATCGCCGTGAGCCAGGGGCGCAGGAGTTCAGAAACGTCTGCTTCGAGCACGCCGGCGACCACATTGACGCCCGCCTCGCCCAGCCGTGCCGCTCCGTCTTTTGCTGCAGGGTTCGGATCGCTGACCGCAAAGTACACGCGCGCAATGCCGGCGGCAATGAGAGCTTCACTGCAGGGACCGGTGCGACCGTGGTGGTTGCAGGGTTCGAGAGTCACGACTGCCGTAGCCCCGCGAGCCCCGTTTTCGGCCAGCTTCGAGAGTGCATCGATTTCGGCGTGGGGTGTTCCGCGACCGCGGTGCCACCCTTCGGCGATGATGTGTCCATCGGGTGAGAGGATGACGCAACCGACCTGAGGGTTTGCGTCGGTCGCTGGTCCGCGCGCGGCGAGTTCGAGGGCGCGACGCATCGCATCCTCGATGAGCGGCGTGGCCTGCTCCTCGTGCGTTGCTGACATCCGGTTCCTCGTCTTCTTGCGACGAACTCCGGGAACGTTGGCGCGAAAACCAACGCTGTGTTCGCTCGCGCGAACACCCGTGCTTCCTCTCATCCGGACTGAGAACCACAAGTGGTTCATTACCGTCGGTGCTGGAATTTCACCAGCTCAACCGGTCTCAGCCTCAGCATTTTCAGCTTCGGTCAATCGCGGGTCGCGGACTATCACCGCCGGTTCGGACTTTCACCGACCCCGGAGCACGTACTTCTTACAGTGTATCAACGCACTACAGCCAGAAACATTCCTGCGGCTTCCCGCGTGGCCTGCGCTTGTCGCCATTTCGGCCCGCAGCCCGTTTACGGGTCCATGGGCGCCCCTCGCAAATTCAGGAATATTGTAAAAAGCCGACCCTTAGAGGCAATGTTTTATGGGCACTAAGGAGTCAAAATTGCGTGACTTCCTGAATTTTCCGCGGGAGGGGCAGGGGGACAGTTAAGGGGAGGGGGCGAAGCGGAGCAGGCAGCAACCTTCAGGATGTGGGCGAGACCAGTATCGCTGGCAGCTCGTCGAGAGAACGGATGACGCTGACGTCGGATTCTGCAGCCGTGGCCACGTCTTCTTCGGGCGCGGAGCCGCTGCGGTCAAGCCACACGCCGGCAAGCCCTGCGCGTGCTGCGCCGATCGCATCCGTGTGCAGGCGGTCGCCAATGTAGACAGCGGACGATGGCGGGAGACCGAAGAGCTCACAGGCGTGCTGAAAGATACGGGCATCAGGTTTTGCGATGCCAAGCTCCCCGGAACAAATGAGGTGCTCTACATATGGCCGCAGCCCAACGGCGTCAACTTTTGGTGCTTGATACTCGAGCTCACCGTTGGTGATCAAGCCCAACCGCACGCCCGGAATCGTCTGACGTAACTCGTCTAGGCAGGGCAGAGCATCATCGTGCAGGGCCCACGCGTTTTGGTATTCGACGGAGTATTCGTTGTACCAGTTCTCGGCCTCCGCTGGGTCTAATCTGATGCCGTAGGACGCGACGAAGTCGGCGGCCCGAGCTTGTCGTTGCCCGACAAAGTCGATTTCACCTGAGAGGTAGCGGTGGTAATGCTTTTCTTCGAGTTCGTGCCAGCGCGCCACCTCGGCAGCGTCATCCGGGGCGAAGTTTTCTGAGTCAAGCGTGGCGCGATGCACCGTGATCCCGAGGTCGACGGCCGCACGGTGTGCAAGCAAGGTGTCGTCCAGATCGAAAAGTACAAGTGATGGCGGTGTTGGGAAACCGCCACCGGTGGCAGATGTTGTCACAGCGCACCCGCAGAAGAAACCTCAGGCCAACCGTCTTTCACCGAGCGGTCATCGCCTGCGTGCAACTCGGCCCGCCAGCAGTCCGGAGAGGAACCGTCTCGTGAAGGGGTGAGTGCCGGGCCGATGTCGACATACTGAAACCCTGTCTTGCGGGCCACAATCAGCGAACCGACGTTGCCTAGACGCGCCTCCCACCTGACAATGTCGCTCCAGCCGCTCTCGAAAACCCAATCGATAACGGCGGTCATCGCGCGGGTCATGTGGCCGGCGCCACGGTGCTGAGCGCCGATCCAGAACCCGATCATTCCGCTTCCTTCGCGCACGCTCACCACTCCGAGCAAGAGCCCATCACGACGGATCGCCCACGTGAGCTCGTCGCCACGCTCCCAGCCGCCGTGCGCGACTTCTTTCACGAAAAACTCGGCATCCGCTTCGCTATACGGCCATGGGACGGTCAAAAACTGCTCAAACAGTGGATCTTGGCAATACTCGGTGATCAGCGGGATGTCGTTCTCGGTGAGCGCGTCGAGCACCAGGTCGCCGGCCGAAAGGTCAAACGGTCTCACAGTCACACTCGCGGCAGCAAACCAACGCGGTCGTAGGCTTTCGCCAACGTTGCGTTCGCGATGGATGCCGCGCGATCAGCGTTGCCGGCCAGCACGCGGTCAAGTTCGGCAGGGTCATCCAGAAGCTCGAGAGTGCGTTCCCGGATCGGTGCGAATGTCTCCGTGACAACGTCGGAGATGTCATTCTTGAGGTCGCCGTAGCCGCGGCCCTCATACTCCTGCTCAAGCTCGGCAATGGTCTTGCTTGCGAGCACCGAAAAGATCGTGAGCAGGTTCGCAACTCCAGGCTTGTCACCGCGGTCGAAGCGGATTTCGCGCCCGGCATCCGTCACAGCAGACTTTATTTTCTTTGCGGTCGCGGTGGGCTCGTCCATGAGCGACACGATGCCCGAGTCGGAGCCAGCCGACTTGCTCATTTTCGACGTCGGATCCTGGAGGTCATAAATGCGGGCAGTCTCTTTCAGAATAAACGCTTCAGGCACCACGAAGGTGTCCCCGAACCGCGAATTGAATCTGCCCGCGAGATCGCGCGTGAGTTCGACGTGTTGCCGCTGGTCGTCGCCAACCGGCACGACGGCGGCGTCATAGAGCAGGATGTCGGCCGCCATAAGCATGGGGTAAGCAAACAAGCCCACCGTGGTGCCTTCTGCCCCCTGCTTACCCGACTTGTCTTTGAACTGGGTCATGCGGCTCGCCTCGCCGAACCCGGTAATGGTGTTGAGCACCCACGCGAGCTCAGTGTGGGCAGCGACGTGGGACTGCACGAACAGGGTGGATTTGGCCGGATCGATTCCGGCGGCGATGTATTGCGCGGCGGTACGGCGGGTGTTCTCGCGCAGCACCGCAGGATCCTGCGAAACAGTGAGGGCGTGCAAGTCAACAATGCAGTACACGGCGTCGTAGGTGGCCTGCAGTTCTTTCCACTGCAGGAGCGCGCCAATGTAGTTTCCGATGTGGAGACTATTCGCGGAAGGCTGCATGCCTGAGAACAGGCGGGATTTCGAGGTCATGGGATCATTCTTTCAGTTTGAAAACGGAAGCTTCAGATGTTGTAGTCGACAACGACGGGAGCGTGATCGGACCATCGGGTGTCCCATGCGCTTGCGCGGTCGACGGCGTAGTCGGTCACTGTTGCAGCGAGTGCCGGAGTGGCCATGTGGTAGTCGATGCGCCAACCGGTATCGGTGTCGAACGCCTTTCCGCGCTGTGACCACCACGTATAGGGGCCGTCAACGTCACCTGCCCACTTTCGGCCGACATCCACCCAACCGAGGCCGGTTCCTTGCGTGCCGTCAGCGCACTCCACCGCTTCGCCTGCTGGGCCGAAAAATTTGTCAAAGTAGGCGCGTTCTTCAGGCAGGAATCCCGAATTTTTGCGGTTGCCTTTCCAATTGCGGATGTCCAGCTCGCGGTGCCCGACATTCAAGTCGCCGACCACGAGCGCGAGTTCGCTGTGTGCGGCCAGCCCCGGCAAGCGTTCGAGCATGGCGTCGAGAAACTTGTACTTCTCCACTTGCTTGGGGGAACCGACTTCGCCGGAGTGCACGTACGTGCTGACCACGGTGATCTCGCGATCGCCCACTTCGTAGTCGGCCTCAAGCCACCTCCCAGCGCTATCGAAGTCGTCTGCGCCGAATTCGACGCGATGGATTGACGCGGCATTGCGGCTGGCCAAGGCAACTCCTGCGCGTCCTTTCGCGGTGGCAGCGTCGTGGAGGATGTCCCATTCGCTTCCGAGAAGCTTCTCGACATCCTCGTCGGCGGCCCGCACTTCCTGCATCGCCAGAATGTCGACGCCTCGCGCATCCAGCCATTCGCCCATGCCTTTTCGGAAGGAGGCACGGATGCCGTTGACGTTGACGGAGGCGATGCGAAGAGGCGTAGACACTCCGCCAGTTTATCGGCGACTACTGATCTGGTGGTCTCGGAGGCAGCCGAAGCAGTTTTGCGAACCAACTTCGTTGCTCCGCGGCGATTCTGGCGCGCTCCGCGTCTGCCTTCTCGCGCTCCAGGCGCTCCTGCTCTCGGCGCTCTGCGGCGATCTTGGGGTCAGCGGCGATGCCCGCATCTGCCATGCCAACTGCTATCCAACTCGCTCCAAGCAGAATGACCACACAAATCAGGTTGAACCAGATCAGCAGACCGATGATGACGACGAAGCTGGCGAGAAGCGGGTTGCGACTGGCGCCGCCAAGCAATACGCCACCGAGTACCTTCAGTGTGCCAAGAGCCGCGGCACCCAGAACTGACCCAACAACCAGGCGGCGGAGAGGGATTTTGAGGCCGGAGAGCACGCGGTACAACCCCGCAAGCACGACGGTGTCCAGCAGCAGCATGAGCACAAGTCCTGTGATGCGCCCAAGCACGGTTGACGCCGTGGAGTCGCCGCTGAGGCCAATCCAGCCCAGCGTCATGTCGAGAGCCTGAGTGCTGAGCACGGAGAGCGCCGACGAGACGATCAGCGCGAGACCGAACGCGATCATGAGTCCGAAGTCTTTGAGCTTCAAGAGAAGGAAGTTGAGTTTCTCACCTGGCAAGTTGAAGAGCGCGCGGACGGCATCACGCGCGGAAGACAGCCATCCCACCGCCGTGAATAGCAGACCGACTGCCGCGATCGCGCCCGTCCAGTTGAGTATCTCCGCTTGCATCAACTGGTCGGGGCTGATGACGCCCTTCCCGCCGTCCCACGTGATCAGTCCAGGAACTGATCGCGACAGTGTCGTGAAGAACGCGTCGCTCAGCATCGGGTTGTTTCGCAGAATTAGTCCCGCGGTTGCGAATCCCACCCAGATGCCCGCGAACACGGCAAAAATCGACTGGAACGATAGCCCGGCGGCGAGAAGAAATCCACGGTTGTCGGTGAAGTGGATGAACACGCGAACGGGTCGGAGCGCGCTCACCCACGCGATGGCCTCCTTCAGCTTCGACATGTTCCGAGCCTACCGAGGCCTCGGCGGGGAAGAATCGCCGAGGTGCCGCTGCAGCGGTTCAAGCGGAATAGTCTGGATGTTTGCCTCCACATGGTCTTTACTTGATTGAAGCGAACGGTATACCGGAATGTCCTGTTCTACCGACGCGGGCCGGGGGGCCGCATGGATTCGACGGAAACGGCGGCGACGGAAGTCTCTGACCAAGACCTCGTCCTGCTGGCGCGCAGCGGTGACAGTTCAGCATTCGGTGAATTGTGGACACGCCACGCCCAGTCGGGCATTGTCGTGGCGCGCGGATTCACCTCGAGTCTGGAAGCCGACGATCTTGTCTCCGAAGCTTTCACGCGTATTTACCAGAGGATTCTCGACGGTGGCGGCCCGGATGGCGCATTCCGCCCCTACCTGTACACGACCATCAGAAACCTCGCGCGCCGATGGGGCGGAGGCCGCAACGATATTCAGATCGAAGACATCGAAGATTTGAGGGACGACAGCATCCCGGAAGATCCGACGGCCGTTGCCCTGGATGCGCGGCTTACCGGTAGCGCGTTCCAGAGCCTTCCCGAACGCTGGCAGTCTGTCCTGTGGTACACGGAAGTCGAGGGGATGAGCCCTCAAGCTGTTGCGCCCCTGTTGGGGCTTACCGCCAACGGTGTTTCCGCTCTCGCTTACCGCGCGCGCGAAGGTTTGCGAACGGCCTGGCTCCAGGCGCACGTATCCGATGCAGGCGCGACGGAGGACTGCCGCTGGGTGACGGGTCGGCTGGGCGAGCACGCCAGGAATTCCCTCACGAGCAAAGAAAAGGCTCGATTTAGCTCACACATTGCCGAATGCGAGCGGTGTGGGATTGTTGCGTCCGAAGTGGAGGAGGTGGGTTCTGGAATTGCCGCAGTGCTTCTGCCGCTCATCCTTGGAGCCACTGTGGGCGGCACCCTGTTGGCATCCATGAGTCCAGCCCAATCTGCTGCGGCCATTGCGCTGCCTCCTGTCCCCGCGGCGTTCAACTCGATTGCTGCGGCCGGGGGCCCCGCCGCAGTAGCGGCTGCGGCGACGACAGCGACGGGAGCAAGCGCACCTTTCCTTGCCGGTGTTCTGGCCGTCGCGGTCGTGCTCGGAGGTGGGGCAGGGGCGGTACTTCAGCCAACTGCGGCATCCGCACCAACGCTGTCTGAGCACTCTTCGCAAGAGTTCTCATCGCAGGATCCGGTCTCAACTGACGCCGAGGATGTCGAAGACACTGTGGCGGATGGCGTCGAAACGCCGACCGACTCGCTGGCAGAACTTGTCAGCAAGCTCACCGAGCCGGCGGATGCTCTCATTCCTCTGCTCCCGGTCGGCCCCGTCCCCGACCACGTGGCACCGGAAGGACTAGTCGGCGCCGTCGTCGACCTTGATTTGAGCGGATCGGGAATGCCCGGTGCTACCGTTTCAGCGCAAGTGGCCGGCCAGGCTTACACCACGGTCGTCGCGGCCAACGGAAAATGGGCATTGCGGCTCACGGCGCTGCCTGAGGGTATCGGTCCGATCACGCTAAAACAGAATCTCAAAGTCCTCGGGATTCCCGTACCTATCAACATTCCCCTCGTTCTCCTTTCGGACACGTTGGGGATCACCGTCGAGCTGTTGAACTGACGACAAAGTATTTTTGGCTTTTCGCGTCATGAACCCGTGGGTGCTGGGTCTCTAGCAGTAAGAGGGAAAGCAGCTCCTCCTCGGGGGAGGAGCGGGGGAATGCTACGACGGCCGCTCATCGGAAGAGCAGCCGTCGTTTCCCTTGTCCGTGGGTTGCTGGCTAAGGCTTGCCGCGCATGATCGCTTGTTTGACTTCAGCGATCGCCTGCGTCACCTGAATGCCGCGTGGGCACGCATCCGTGCAGTTGAAGGTTGTGCGGCAACGCCACACGCCTTCCTGGTCGTTGAGGATGTCCATGCGCACTTGCGAGCCTTCATCGCGGGAGTCGAAGATGAAACGGTGTGCGTTGACGATTGCGGCGGGACCGAAGTACTGACCATCCGTCCAGAACACGGGGCAGCTTGACGTGCACGCAGCGCACAGAATGCACTTTGTCGTGTCATCGAACCGTGCGCGCTGTTCGGCGGTCTGCAAGCGCTCCTTGCCATCCTTCGGCGTGTTTGCGGCGATGAGGAACGGCTGAATCTCCCTGAAGCTGTCGAAAAACGGCTCCATGTCGACGATGAGGTCTTTTTCGAGCGGCAGTCCTTTGAGCGCTTCAACGTAAATGGGTTTGGAGACATCGAGGTCTTTGAGCAGGGTCTTGCACGCGAGCCGGTTCTTGCCATTGATTCGCATGGCGTCCGAGCCGCAAATGCCGTGCGCGCACGAGCGCCTGAATGCCAGAGACCCGTCGATTTCCCACTTGATCTTGTGGAGGGCGTCCAGCACGCGGTCGGTGCCGTGCATTTCGAGGTCGTAGTCGACCCAGCGGGGCTCTTCGTCGACCTCCGGGTCGAATCGGCGCACGATCATCGTCACCGTGAAGGTGGGAATCTCGCCGTGGGCAATCGGCCCACTCTTTTCGATAACCTCGGTTGCCATCAGTACTTTCTTTCCGTCGGAGGGTAATTCGTAATGACGACTGGTTTCCAGTCGAGCTTGATGTGGTCGTCGGCTTCGGCGGATTCAGCATCCCCCGTAAGGTACGCCATGGTGTGCACCATGAGGTTCTTGTCATCGCGTTCCGGGTAGTCCTCGCGCATGTGGGCCCCTCGGCTTTCCTTGCGGTTGCGCGCTGAATACACGACGACTTCCGCAAGGTCGAGAAGGAACCCAAGCTCCACAGCCTCGAGGAGGTCTGTGTTGAAACGCTTGCCTTTGTCCTGAACCTGCACGTTGCGGTAGCGAGCGCGCAACGTCTTGATGAGATCGCCGACGTCTCGAAGCGATTCGTCGGTGCGGAATACCTGAGCGTTTCTGTCCATCGCTTCCTGCAATTCTTTGCGGATCACGGCAATTCGTTCGCTGCCATCGCCGCTGCGTACGTGATCGAGCAGTTGGCGCACACCGGCGGTGGGGTCCTCGGGAAGATCCACCCAGTCGGCGGTCTTGGCGTACTCCACCGCGTTGTTGCCTGCGCGCTTGCCGAACACGTTGATGTCCAGAAGCGAGTTCGTTCCCAGTCGGTTCGATCCGTGCACGCTCACGCAAGCACATTCTCCCGCGGCGAAAAGCCCTGGCACGGTTTCTGTGTTACTTCGAAGCACTTCCGCGTTGTTCGTCGTGGGGATGCCGCCCATCGCGTAGTGCGCGGTCGGCAGAACAGGTACGGGCTCCGTGTACGGCTCCACTCCGAGGTAGGTGCGCGCGAACTCGGTGATATCCGGGAGCTTTGCGTCGATCACGGCTGGCTCAAGGTGCGTGATGTCGAGGTACACGTAGTCCTTGTACGGTCCGGCTCCACGGCCTTCACGGATCTCGGTTGCCATCGAGCGAGCGACAATGTCTCGCGGTGCGAGGTCTTTGATCGTGGGGGCATAGCGCTCCATGAACCGTTCACCTTCGCTGTTGCGAAGGATCGCCCCTTCGCCGCGAGCTGCTTCGGAGAGCAGGATACCGAGGCCGGCGAGTCCGGTCGGGTGGAACTGGAAGAACTCCATGTCTTCGAGGGGCAGTCCCTTGCGCCAGATGATGCCAACACCGTCGCCGGTGAGGGTGTGCGCGTTCGAGGTGGTCTTGTAGATCTTGCCGAAACCGCCCGTTGCGAAAATGATCGACTTGCCCTGGAACACATGCAGGTCGCCTGTCGCGAGCTCGTATGCGACGACGCCGGATGGGCGCTCCACGCCGTCAACCTCGGTCAGCAGCAGGTCGAGCACGTAGAACTCGTTGAAAAAGTTGATGCCGTGCTTGACGCAGTTCTGGTAAAGGGTTTGAAGAATCATGTGCCCAGTGCGGTCTGCCGCGTAACACGCGCGGCGAACAGGCGCTTTGCCGTGCTCTCGCGTGTGACCGCCGAAGCGTCGCTGGTCGATGCGGCCTTCCGGCGTGCGGTTGAACGGCAGGCCCATGTTCTCAAGATCGATGACGGCGTCAATGGCCTCTTTCGCGAGGATCTCTGCGGCATCCTGATCGACGAGATAGTCGCCGCCCTTGACCGTGTCGTACGTGTGCCATTCCCAGTTGTCTTCTTCGACGTTGGCGAGCGCCGCTGCCATTCCGCCTTGCGCAGCGCCCGTGTGAGAGCGCGTCGGGTAGAGCTTGGAGATGACGGCCGTGCTTGCCTTCGGTCCGGCCTCAATGGCTGCGCGCATGCCGGCGCCACCGGCACCCACAATGACCACGTCGTGCTTGTGGTAGTGAACGCCGTCGATGATGTTGCCTTGATCTGTCGCAACCATGTTCAACCTCCCGTGCAAATTGAGGGGAGCAGGTTAGCTGCTGCGCCGGCCGGGCAAGGGTCGAAGGTGAAAATCACAAGTGTTCCCAAAATCAGTAGTACGACGGTGGATACCAGGATGCCGCCCTTCAGGATGACCCCGACAAGGCGGTTGCGCGCGTAGTCATTGGTGATGGTGCGCATCCCATTGGCTCCGTGGATGAGTGCGAGCCACAAGAGCAGAGTGTCCCAAACTTGCCAGAATGGTTGAGAAAGTTTGCCCCCTACGAAGGCGAAGTCGAGACCTTTAACGCCTTCGCCGAGCATGAGGTTGACGAAAAGGTGACCGAAGATCAGCACGACGAGCACAACACCGCTCAGTCGCATGTAAATCCAGCCCCACTTTTCCCAGTTGATCCCTCGGCGACGAACGCCGCGCTGCGGGGCGCGAGGGGTTTCGATTGCTGCAGTCATTGTGCTCACTCCCCAAAGACGTGCATGAGGTGCCGCGGCACGAATCCGATAAGAAGAATGATCCAGAGAATCCACACGATCCACTGGAGCAGCTTCTGGTGCTTGGTGCCCCATGCCCAGAAGTCGATGAGGATGATGCGCAACCCGTTGAGCGCGTGGAGCCCGATCGCGGCGACGAGCGCAACTTCTCCGAGCCCCATGATCGGGTTCTTGTAGGTTCCGATCACGGCGTTATATGCCTCTGGGCTCACTCGCACGAGGGCGGTGTCGAGAATGTGCACGAGCAAGAAAAAGTAGATGCTCACGCCGGTGATGCGATGAAGCACCCACGACCACATTCCCGGATCTCCCCGGTAGAGAGTTCCCACCGGGGCTTTTGGTTTCTTGAATTTAGGGAGAGGAAACCGGCTCTGTGGAGCCGGAGACGCCAACGTTCCCGTCGATTTGCCAGGCACGACCAACCTTCCTGCCGATGTGCACAATCGGGTGGAGAACCGCAATTTCGCAGCACTCTTTCATCCAGTCTATTCCTGCGTTCGCTAGTCTGAACGCCATGGCCACTAGACCAGAGGGTCTCGACCGTTTCTACAGCGTCATCCCAGCCGGGGGCATTGGCTCCCGATTGTGGCCGTTGTCGAGGGCCGATGCTCCTAAATTCCTTCATGATCTCACCGGTTCAGGGAAAACTCTCCTGCGCGCAACGTGGGAAAGACTTGAACCGCTTTCTGGCGCGGAAAGGATTATGGTCGTCACCGGCCGAGCTCACCGCGCCGCAGTTGAAGAGCAACTGCCGGAGCTCATCGACCGCAATGTCGTCCTCGAGAGTGAGCCGAAAGAATCGTCTGCCGCGATCGGGCTTGCGGCCGCAATCCTTCTTCGCCGTGAACCGGATGTCATCATCGGCTCGTTCGCAGCCGATCACGTGATCGGCGATGTGCGCGGATTTCATCGGGCCGTCAACGAGGCCATAGTCGCCGCTGATGCGGGCTATATTGCCACGATTGGAATCACCCCAACGGAACCGGCAATTGGTTTCGGCTACATTCACTGCAATTCAAGTTTGGGGATCCCTGGGGCCCCCAACGTGGTCGGTGCCGATCGTTTCGTCGAGAAGCCGAACCTCGAGGTGGCGCAGCAGTACCTCGAGGATGGCAACTACCTCTGGAACGCGGGGATGTTCATTTCGCGCGCTGACTTGCTCCTTGAGCAGCTTGGCGAAAGCCAGCCAGAGTTGCTCGAGGGGCTCACAGAGCTTGCCGAAGTGTGGGACACCGATCGGCGCGGCTCCGTCGTCGACAAGGTGTGGCCGAAGCTTGCAAAGATTGCGATCGACTACACGGTGGCGGAACCCGCGGCGGCCGCGGGCAAGCTTGCGGTCGTCCCCGGGGGTTTCGACTGGGACGATGTCGGAGATTTCGCCGCGATCGCAAAATTGCATTCGGGTGGCAGAACATCAGATTTGGCGATCCTCGGAGAAGGCGCTCGTGTTTTGGCGGATGCGTCGAGCGGTGTCGTCATCAGTCAGACGGGTCGATTGATCTCACTTATTGGCGTTAAAGACATCGTTGTCGTGGACACTCCTGATGCTCTTTTGGTGACCACGAGCGCGAATGCGCAGCGAGTGAAGTCTGTCGTTGATGCGCTCAAGGTCTCTGGACGGGGCGACATCCTCTGATCAGCGAAAAGTCTGCAGTTGCAGCTTGGTAACCTTTGCAGATTAAACCGCCGTATCGGTTGTCACGCGCCCGGTAAGTTTGGGTAATCTGTATGCATATGGCCGTGGCGCCAATGTCACGGCAGCACCTTGGAGGACACCTTGAGAATCACCTCGCGAAAGTCCGCGCTCAGCGGACTGGCGGTCGTTGGGATCAGCACACTGCTGCTCGCCGGCTGCGCACCAGCACCAGAAACCGGCGGCGGCGGAGAATCCCCAGCCGCTTCGGATTTCAAGCCATGCATGGTCTCTGACTCCGGCGGGTTCGACGACAAGTCGTTTAACCAGATCGGTAAGGAAGGCCTCGACTCTGCGGCCAAGGACCTTGGCGTCAAGGCCAACGCAGTTGAGTCTCAGGCTGAGACCGACTACGCCAGCAACATCAACAACCTCGTCAACGACGGCTGCAACGTCATCGTCACGGTTGGCTTCCTTCTCGCAGAGGCAACAAAGTCTGCCGCGGAGACGCACACCGACGTCGACTTCGCCATCATCGACGACAGCTCGATCGACCTGCCGAATGTCAAGCCGATCGTCTTCAACACCGCAGAGGCTGCGTTCCTCGCTGGCTACGCAGCGGCGAGCTACTCGAAGACCGGCATTGTCGGAACCTTCGGTGGCATCCCGATTCCGCCCGTCACCATCTTCATGGATGGTTTCGTTGACGGTGTGAACTACTACAACGAGGCGAACGGCAAGAGCGTTGTTGCGCTCGGCTGGGATGTCGCAAAGCAGGATGGCGCGTTCACCGGTGGCTTCGACGCCAACGACACCGCAAAGTCCACGGCTCAGAACCTGATCGATCAGGGTGCTGACGTGATCCTGCCCGTTGGTGGTCCGATCTACAAGAGCGCCGCACAGGCGATCAAGGACTCCAGCAAGGACATCGCGCTCATCGGTGTTGACGCCGACGTGACGTTGACCGACCCGTCGATTGCCGACATCCTGCTCACCTCGATCATGAAGGGCATGGCCATTGGCGTGGCCGATGTGGTCAAGGCAAGCGCGGATGGCAAGTTCGACAACTCCCCGTTCGTCGGAACCCTTGAGAACGGCGGTGTCAGCATCGCTCCGTTCCACGAGTTCGAGAGCAAGGTAGACCCTGCACTCCAGGGACAGCTCGACGCCTTGAAGGCTGACATCATCAGCGGCAAGGTCAAGGTTGAGTCACCGTCCTCACCGAAATAGAGTGACGGCAACACAGTAGCGCTCGGGGGGACCAGCAGGGCTGGTCCCCCCGAGTACGTTGTAGTCTTCCCTCTTAGCCTTGAGTATTGTTCCGGCGACGTTGCCGGATGGACAGGAATGTGAATCACTATGAAGCTCGAACTTCGAGGAATCACGAAAAGGTTCGGCACCTTGGTCGCCAATGACAACATCGACCTGGTCGTTGAAGACGGCGAGATTCATTGCCTTTTGGGTGAGAATGGCGCCGGCAAATCAACGTTGATGAATGTGCTTTACGGGCTTTATAAGGCCGAAGAGGGCGAGATCCTTCTCGACGATGTGGTGCAGCACTTTACTGGTCCCGGGGATGCGATGGCCGCCGGAATCGGAATGGTCCACCAGCACTTCATGCTCATCCCCGTCTTCACCGTCGCCGAGAACGTCATGCTCGGCCACGAACCCACAACTTTTGGTGGCAGGCTCAACCTTGCCAAGGCACGTGAACAGGTCCGCGAGATTTCTGCTCGATTCGGATTTGATCTCGATCCTGATGCTCTCGTCGAGGATCTGCCGGTCGGCGTTCAGCAGCGTGTTGAAATCATTAAAGCGCTTTCACGTGATGCACGAGTGCTCGTCTTCGATGAGCCGACTGCCGTGCTCACACCGAAGGAAACCGATGAGCTCATGCTCATCATGAAGCAACTTCGAGACTCGGGAACGTCCATCGTTTTCATCACCCATAAACTGCGCGAGGTTCGCGAGGTCGCGGACAAGATCACCGTCATCCGGCTCGGCAAAGTCGTGGGCGAGGTTTCCCCCACCGCGAGCAACACCGAAATGGCGTCCATGATGGTGGGCCGTGCTGTGGACCTCAAAATTGAGAAGGGCGAGGCTAAGCCGGGCGCCCCTGCTCTCGTCGTCAATAATTTGAGCGTCATCGACCCCATTGGTCAGCTCGTGGTCAACAGAATCAGTTTCGATGTGAAGGCGGGCGAGATTGTCGCCATCGCCGGCGTGCAGGGCAACGGGCAGACCGAGCTGGTTGAAGCAATCATGGGGCTGCAGCCGAACGTCACCGGGTCGATCAGCCTGGACGGCACATCACTTGTCGGTTTGAGCGTTCGCAAGATTCTCGATGCTGGGGTCGGATTCGTTCCGGAAGACCGCAACGTCGACGGTCTCGTTTCAGAGTTTTCGGTCGCCGAGAACCTCATGCTCGACCGCGCCAACGGTGAGCCTTTTGTGCGATACGGCAACCTGCAGCTGGACACTCTCGCCGAGTTCGCCAACGAGAAGCTGGTCGAGTTCGACATCCGCGCTCAAGGGATTGGCACACTTGCCGGCAAACTCTCCGGTGGCAATCAACAGAAAGTTGTGTTGGCCAGGGAGATGAGCCGAGAGCTTCATCTGCTCGTCGCGGCGCAGCCCACTCGCGGGTTGGATGTGGGCTCCGTGGAGTTTGTGCACACCCGAATTGTTGAAGCGAGAGACAAGGGCATTCCTGTTCTTGTGGTTTCTACAGAGCTCGACGAGGTCGATGCCTTGGCTGACCGCATCGTCGTGATGTACCGAGGAGGAATTGTGGGCATAGTGCCCGGAGACACCCCACGAGATGTTCTTGGCCTCATGATGGCCGGAGAAGCCCCCGGAGGTAAAGCAGCATGACGGAGCACAAAGAGCCCGGTGAGAGCGAACTCCCTCGCGTGAGCGAGGAACCGCAACAGTCCGCAGGCTTTGAGCCAGGCCAGGATGAGGCAGAACAGCAAGAACTGGAGACGAACTCGCTACTCGCCGAAGAGCGCGGACGCTTCTCAACTGCCATGCGTGAGATTCTCTCCGGTAGTGCGCTCATGTCTTTTCTCGCGGTGCTCCTCGCCCTCGTCATCGGCGGCATCCTGATCGCCGTGACAGACACTCGGGTGCAGGATGCTGCCGGGTACTTCGCCTCACGGCCCGGCGATATGTTCGCTGCAATCTGGGAGTCGGTATCCGGTGCGTATATTGCCCTGTTCCAGGGGTCGATCTACAACTTCCGTAGGCCGGGATTCGAGAATGGCATTCGGCCACTCCTCGACACCCTCACGTTCGCAACCCCGCTCATCGTTGCCGGCCTCGGAGTTGCTCTGGGTTTCCGCGCGGGCCTCTTCAACATTGGTGGCCGCGGGCAGATGCTGTTCGGTGCCGCTGCAGCCGGTTGGGTCGCGTTCTCGTTCCCGCTCCCGTTCGGCATCCATCTGGTCCTTGCGATTGTTGCAGGGGTGGGCGCTGGTGCACTCTGGGGCGGAATCGCGGGTTTCTTGAAGGCTCGCACCGGCGCGCACGAGGTGATCACCACGATCATGCTCAACTACATCGCGTACTACTTCGTGTATTGGATGCTCAGCACACCTGGACTTCTGCAGGCGCCGGGCTCCAACAACCCGAAGACGCCACCCATGTTGGAGACTGCAGTTCTGCCTCCACTGTTTGGCGATAAGTTCACGCTTCACTGGGGCCTCATTATCGCGATTGCTGCGACCTTCTTCGTATGGTGGCTTCTCAACCGCTCCGCACTCGGGTTCCAGTTCAAGGCGGTAGGGTTCAACCCGCACGCGGCGCGAGTGGCGGGAATTAACGTTCCGCGTATGTTCACCTACGTCATGCTCTTCTCGGGTGGGCTTGTTGGGCTTGCGGGAGTCTTCCAGGTCCTTGGAACGGTGAAGACCGGATTCAGCGCGGGAATCGACGCGGGGATCGGATTCGATGCCATTACCGTCGCACTTCTTGGCCGCTCGAGGCCCTGGGGGGTATTTGCCGCCGGGTTGCTGTTTGGAGCATTCAAGGCTGGCGGGTTCACGATGCAGGCATCCGAGGGAATCCCGATCGACATTGTGCTGGTCGTGCAGTCGGTGATCGTGCTTCTCATTGCGGCGCCACCTCTCGTGCGTGCGATTTTCCGGCTCCCAGCCCCGAGCATTCTCGGTCCGACCAAGTTTGCGAAACTTCAGGGTAAGAAGGCGGTGGTGTCCAAGTGAGCGCTACAACTCAAGGATCAGCAAGAGTAGCTCTTGATGTCGCCGTGGTGCGGAGTTGGAAAACTCCCATCGCGCTTGGAGTCTTCGCGCTTATCTCCGTCATCGGTTTCGGGGTTTTTGGCCGAGCGGGAGTCAGTCAATTCCGACTGTCGCAGGCAACTGACTTCATCCAGCTCCCCGATGTTTTTCTGCCAACGTCGGAAACCGGTTGGGTGCTGTCGATTGTGCTCGTGCTACTCGCCGCCTACTCGGCGCTTCTCGTCTACCAGGCGAAAAAGGTGCCGCTGTGGCTCATCATTGTCTTCGTCGTGTTGATTCTGGTAGCCTTCCTGACCTGGGTATCGGCCAACGCTCTTATTCCGGTTCCTGGCCTTCTGATTGGTGCGGTGAGCCTTAGTGTTCCGCTCATTTTCGGAGCCATGAGCGGTGTGATCTCCGAGCGAAGCGGTGTCATCAACATTGCGATTGAAGGTCAGCTTCTCGCCGGTGCGTTCATTTCTGCGATGGTCGCCACGGCAACGAATTCGGCGGTGGCGGGCCTCGTCGCGGCGATGATTGCCGGAATGCTCGTCTCATTTGTGCTCGCGGCTTTCGCGATCAACTACATCGTCGACCAGATCATCGTCGGTGTGGTGTTGAACGTTTTGGTCGCAGGGCTCACCGGGTTCCTGTACTCGAAGCTCATGGTGCCCAACCCGGAGTTGCTGAATAACCCGCCGCGGTTCGATCGCATCGACATCCCGATTTTGGGTCAGATCCCCATCATCGGACCGGTGCTGTTCAACCAGACGATTATCGTCTACGTCATGTATTTCACGGTCGCGGCCGTCGCTTTCGCTCTGTTCAAGACGCGGTGGGGTTTGCGCACCAGGTCAGTCGGCGAACACCCGCAAGCGGCAGACACTGTCGGCATCAAGGTCAACAAGATGCGGTTCTGGAACGTCTCTCTCGCCGGCGCGATCGCCGGATTCGGTGGTGCATACTTCACGCTCGGATCGGTGGGCGAGTTCACCAAGGACATGACGGCGGGGGCCGGGTTCATCGCGCTCGCCGCGGTGATCTTCGGTCGCTGGGATCCCATTCGGGCCACTCTTGCTGGGCTTCTGTTCGGGTTTGCCACCAACTTGCAGAGCGTGCTCGGGATTATCGGATCGCCCGTGCCGAGCCAGTTCATGCTCATGCTCCCGTACGTCGTGACGATCTTCGCCGTGGCTGGGTTGGTTGGGCAGTCGAGGCCGCCCGCGGCTGACGGTAAACCGTACATTAAATCTTGACGGTGAGCACAGGGGAGTCTTCACGCGTAGTTTCCGGCGGCACGTGGGCGGCCATTGCGGTCGTCCTCGTGGCGCTGAACTTGCGGCCCGTTATTGTTGCCGTTTCGCCGGTTTTTGACACCATCAGTAGTGAGCTTGGCCTCACGTCAAGTCTTGCTGGGTTGCTCGTTACCCTCCCTGTGCTGTGCTTTGGAATTCTTGGACCTCTTGCGCCGGTGCTTGCTGGCAAGATCGGGTTCGAGCGCAGCCTCGCCCTCGTGCTTCTCGCCATCATCGCGGGGTCAGCGCTACGGATCATCCCGAGCATCCCAGCTCTGTTCGGCGGCACTGTGCTCGTTGGCGCGGGAATCGCGGTGGGCAACATCCTTCTGCCTGGCCTCATCAAGCGGGACTTTCCGCACAGACTCGGCATCATGTCCGGGCTGTTCTCAATGTCGATGGCTGTGGGGGCAACTCTCGCCGCCGGGCTCACGATCCCCATTGCGAAAGCTGTGGGCTGGAGTTGGAACGAGGTTCTTGCCGCGTGGGGACTGTTTGCGCTGCTTGCGCTCGTGTGCTGGATTCCGTCGCTCTGGAACTCTCGTGGTGCAGCCAGCCACCCTCGCACGTTCGGGCTTGCGCTTGCGCGTGACCGCGTCGCATGGTGGGTGACCATTTTCTTTGGGCTGCAGTCGTTCAACTTCTACTCAACGACGGCCTGGTTGCCGACGATTCTTATCGGTTACGGATACGACCCGGTGTTTGCGGGGTTCATGCTCTCCCTCGTGAACTTCGTGAGCATGTTGCCTGCCCTCGTCGTGCCGCTCATTCTCGCTCGGATAACGAATCAGGCAGCGTTCACGATCGTTGTCTCCGCGGTCTACTTTATTGCGGTTGGCGGGTTTCTGGCGATGCCGGCGTTCGCCGTGTTGTGGATGGCGCTGCTGGGGCTCGCGCAAGGCGCCGGGCTCGGTTTGGGGCTCACGTTCATCGTGCTCCGTTCGCCGGATGCCGCCTACGCTACAAAGCTCTCTGGCATGGCTCAAAGCTGGGGTTACCTGTTTGCGGCGTCAGGCCCGCTCGCGGTTGGCGCACTCTACGATGTGTCGTCGGCGTGGGTCATGTCTCTGCTGCTGTTGTTCGTCATGCTCATTCCTCAAGCGATCACCGCTTACCTGTCAGGTCGGCCCGGATTTGTGGGGACGAGCGTCGAGATCGAGAACCCCGTGCTTGTCCCAGACAAGCAGGGTTAGATGGAAGTGAACGGAAGGATCGAAATGTCTGACGTCGATTGGGATGGACTGCGTGATGTCGCGAACGCGGCGATCAAGAACGCGTATGTTCCGTACTCGAAGTTTCCCGTGGGAGTCGCCGCGATCGTCGACGACGGTCGCGTGATTGCAGGGTGCAATGTGGAGAACGCCTCTTACGGACTCACCTTGTGCGCGGAGTGCGCGCTCGTGTCGAGTTTGCACATGACGGGTGGCGGCAAGCTGGTCGCGTTCACGTGCGTGGACGGTCACGGCAACATCCTTATGCCGTGCGGTCGTTGCCGACAGCTCTTGTTTGAGCACTCCGCTCCCGGCATGCTGCTGGAAACCGTATCGGGCATCAAAACTATCGACGAGGTCATTCCGGATGCCTTCGGCCCCCGGACTTTGGAGGAATACCGCCCATGAGCGCACTGGAACAATTCGACACGGTTGACCTGATTCACGCGAAACGCGATGGCAAGAAGCTCAGCACCGACCAGGTGTCGTGGCTCATTGACGCATACACGCGCGGTTTCGTCGGGGACGAACAGATGGCCGCGATGGCGATGGCGATCTTCCTCAACGGGATGGATCGCGACGAGGTGCGCGACCTCACACTTGCCATGATCGCCTCCGGCGAGTCGCTGAATTTCGACGGTTTGTCGAAGAAAACGACCGACAAGCACTCCACGGGTGGAGTGGGGGACAAGATCACGCTCCCGCTTGCACCGCTCGTCGCGTGCTTCGGCGTCGCGGTTCCGCAGTTGTCTGGGCGAGGTCTCGGGCACACGGGAGGCACTCTCGACAAACTGGAGAGCATTCCGGGATGGCAAGCCGACATTACCCTCGAAGAAATGCGCGCCCAAATGGAGTCAGTGGGGGCAGTGATTTGTGCGGCAGGGTCAGACTTGGCACCCGCTGACAAGAAACTGTATGCGCTGCGCGACATCACGGGCACTGTCGATTCGATCCCGCTCATCGCATCCTCCATCATGAGCAAGAAGATTGCGGAAGGCACGTCCGCACTCGTGCTCGATGTGAAGTTCGGTTCTGGTGCGTTTATGAAAGACCAGGACATGAGCAGGCAACTTGCCGAAACCATGGTGGCGCTCGGCACGGACGCCGGAGTCGTGACGACCGCGCTGCTCACGAACATGAATGTGCCGCTTGGCTTGGCCATCGGTAACGCGAATGAAGTGCGCGAATCCGTGGAGGTGCTCGCCGGCGGCGGGCCAGCGGATGTCGTGGAACTCACGGTCGCCCTTGCGAGGGAGATGCTCGCATCCGTGGGGCAGCCTGACGCGGATGTTGAGGCGGCGCTCAAGGATGGCCGCGCCATGGACACGTGGCGCGCCATGATTTCCGCCCAGCACGGCGACCCGGATGCTGCCCTACCGGTGGCGAAGGAAACGCACGTCGTCAAGGCGCCCAGAGACGGCATTCTCGTCGAACAGCTCGCCCTTCCGTTTGGAATCGCGGCCTGGCGCCTCGGCGCGGGTCGAGCTCGCAAACAGGACCCCGTTCAGCATTCGGCGGGCATTGATTTGCACGCAAAGCCAGGCGACGCAGTTTCGAAGGGTCAGCCGCTTTTCACCTTGAGTGCCGACGAGCCTGCGCGTTTCGAGCGCGCGCTCGAAGCCCTCGATGGCGCTTACCGCATTGGTGCGCCCGGCGATGAAGTTCAGGACGGCGGCCCGCTCATTGCGGCCCGCATCACTTCCTAGCTTTCATCATTCAGGAGGTGATGGGGTTGGAGTGGCAGAAGAATAGTCGGTACCTCCAAAATAACCACAGTAGCCACACGGGTCACACAAGCTCCTGAATGATGAAAGCTAGCCAATGCGCGTCAGCGCGTCGACGATGAGGGCCCAGAACTTTTTGTGATCGAGGCCGGTCGCTGCGAAGGTTGTGCAGTTCTCTGGTGCCGCTACCCGAAAGTCCGCCACAGTCATGCCGAGCGTAATGGTGCCCGTGAGTTCAACATCGAGGGGTACCCGGATGACATCCATCACAGTGGGGTCGATGACGAGAGCGACAGCGCACGGGTCGTGCACCGGCGGGAACTCAAAACCCTGGGCATCCCGGTAGCTCTCCGAGAAGAAGTCCAGAAGTTCCACAACAAACTGGGCGGGCTTTGTGCCAACGGCCGCGATCGCCGCGACGACGTCGGGAGTGGCGAGTGCCTGATGAGTGACGTCGAGACCCACCATGGTGAGTTTCCACTTTTCGTTGAAGACGATGTGGGCGGCTTCAGGGTCGATCACGATATTGAACTCGGCGGACGCGCTCCAATTGCCGCCGTGGTAACCGCCACCCATGAGCACGACTTCTTTCACTCGCTGGGCGATCCGCGGTTCCTTGCGCACGGCCAAAGCAATGTTGGTAAGGGCTCCCGTTGGCACAAGCGTGATGCTGCCAGGTTCGTTGTTCATGATCGTGTCGATGATGAGGTCGACGGCGTGGCGGTCCTCGGCTTCGAACGCGGGCTCCGGCAATGCTGGACCGTCCATGCCTGAGTCGCCGTGGATCGATTCTGCGACTTCGGCTTCACGCACGAGCGGGCGATGCGCGCCCGCGGCGAAGGGGACTCCCGTAATTCCCGCGACGGTGGCGACGGCGAGAGCGTTGCGCGTGACCTTCTCAATGGTCTGATTTCCGTGCACCGTGGTCACCGCGACAAGATCGATCTCCGGGTTCCCATGAGCGAGCAAAAGGGCTATCGCGTCGTCGTGCCCTGGGTCGCAATCGAGGATGATCTTTGAAGGCATGAGCACATCATATATGAATGCCTAATTCATATAGGTAAGGTTATGTCATGGTCAATACTGCATCGGCAGCGCATTCCGGCCGTCCCGAAACCGCTGGCCGTCACAATGCCGATCGTCCGAGCGCCGATCGCCAAAACTACGCCGTTCCCGCTCTCGACAAAGCCCTCGACATCCTCGAAATTCTCGCAGAGCAGGGTGGTGGGCTCAGTCAAAGTGAGCTCGCACAGGCCGTCGGCCGCACCCCAAGCCAGATTTTCCGCGTACTCCAGCGTCTCGAAAAGCGGGGTTGGATTGTGCGCGAACGACCTTCCGGCCCATATCTTCTGTCCACGCGGATGCTGGATCTTGCGCATCGGCAACCACCACTTCGTGGGCTTATTGCTCTCGCGCTTGGCCCCATGCGCGAGCTCAGCGAAGCAGTGAACCAGTCCTGCAATCTGAGCGTCATCACGGCGGGCCGCGTGCGTGTGATCGCGCAAGTCGAGAGTCCAGCCGACTACGGATTCCGCGTCAGGGTCGGTGCCGAGTTCCCGCTCGGGACACCGGCAGGTCACGTACTCACTCAGGGCGCACCCTCTGGATATTTGCGGCTGGATGACCCGCTGCAGCCGGGAATCACCGATCTTGTCGCTCCCATTGTCGATTCAGCCGGTGAAACAGTCGCGGCCATTACCGTTCCTTACATTGCGACATCGTTGAGTGCATTCCCCGTGGAGACAGTTCTGGAATCTGTGCGGCGAACCGGATTGATGGTCAGCGCACTCCTGCAGGGTCGACCGCGCGACCAGATAGATTTGCACCATGACAGTTGAGAGTTTTGAATCCGCAACCGGCCGCCGCTATGTTCTACCAGGCGGAGTCGCGATCAACTCTCTCCCGAAGGTTTCCTTGCATGACCATCTCGACGGCGGACTGCGTCCGAGCACGATTGTCGAGCTTGCCCGCGAGGCTGGGATCGAGCTGCCGACAACCGATGCACTCGAGCTTGGAGCATGGTTCGCGAATCAAGCGAACTCTGGCTCACTCGTGGAGTACCTCAAAACCTTCGATGTCACGCTTTCCGTCATGCAAACGGCCGAAGCGCTTGCGAGGATCGCGCGAGAGTTTGTCGAAGATCTGCATGCTGATGGTGTGATTTACGGTGAAGTGCGTTGGGCTCCTGAGCAGCACCTCACGAAGGGCCTCAGCCTTGACGATGCTGTCGACGCGGTGCAAGGCGGCATAGAGGACGGCATCGCCGCGGTTTCCCGGGCGGGTGGCAGCATCCGGATCGGACAGCTGGTGAGTGCGATGCGTCAAGCCGACAACTCTCTGGAGATCGCAAAGCTCGCGGTTCGTCACCGCGAAAGCGGCGTCGTCGGCTTCGACATTGCGGGGCCAGAAGATGGATTTCCGCCGAGCAGGATGATCGAGGCGTTTGACTACCTCGCCGAGCATTTCTTCCCGACCACAATTCACGCGGGGGAGGCTGCCGGGCTCGACAGCATCCGCAGTGCGCTCCTGGATGGCCGCACGCTGCGCCTGGGGCACGGAGTGAGGATTGCCGAGGATATCGAGGTGGAGGCGCCGGGCGACGGCAGCATCGTGACGATCGGCCCGCTTGCCGAATGGGTGAAGGACCGCGAGATCGCGCTCGAATTGAGCCCGTCGTCAAACCTCCAGACGGGGGCGATAGCTGCGTGGGGCACGGAACTAGCCGACCACCCGTTCGACATGTTGTATCAGTTGGGGTTCGCCGTCACGGTGAACACCGACAACAGACTCATGAGCAACACGACGCTCAGCCGCGAGCTTTCGCTTCTCGCAGTCGAGTTCGGCTACGATCTGGGCGATCTCGAGACGTTCCAGTTGAACGCCGCAGTATCGAGCTTTCTTCCCGTCGAGGAACGCGGCGAACTCGTTGACCGAATTATCGACGGTTTCGACGCGGCGTAGCGGAATGCGCGAACACGTGAATCGTCGCTAGACGAGGCGCATGTACACCGGGTTGCCCCAAATGCCGTGATATTCGACATACCGGCCCCACGTCGGCGAGTCGACCATCATGCCGCCGCCAGCGTAAATTCCGAGGTGCTGACCTGGCCACCACAGCAAGTCTCCGGGCAGAGCATCCGCCGCGGAAATAGCGATGAAATGACGCGCTTGCGCATTGACAGTGCGTGGGAGGGAAATTCCGAAGTTGCCGAACACGTACTGGGTGAGTCCATCGCAGCTGAAGCTGGTCGTTGGGCTGTTGCCCATGCCGTACGGCACAATCCCGACAAACTGCATGGCGAAATCGACGACGGCCTGACCGCTATAGGTTTGCGCGGGAGGGTTGAGAGTGACAAAACGGTTGACGACAGATGCCGATACGGTCCTGACGACTGGTTTGGTCGCTGAATAGCTGTCTCTCGCGACAGAGAGTTCGACTGCGGGAGAGGCGGAAGCGGTTTGCACTTCGGCCAGTCGAGGCTGGAGTGCGCTCGCGGGCAACTCCTCAGACTGGTTGTTGAAGGCGTTGGCGGGAAGCGCCAGCGCGGCAACCAATCCACCGGTCACCGCGATGACTGCTAGCTTCGCGACAGTGTCACGGGACTTTCGAAAACTCACGCGGCACAAACCTCTCTCGCGTATGTGCTAAAAATCAGCACCAAAAACGGCAAACTACATCAAAACAATCGAAACCCATCGTATCGTGGCGACGCGTGAGTCCCCAGCCCAAGTGGGAAAATCAGGACTTTCACAGGCAAGGGTTAGTGCCCTCTAATGTCGAATCGCGCGAGCGCGTCGGCATCCCGAGAATGCGTCGCCGAGCTTCGTGCCGTGTCGAGCGCGGCGATCGGATCGGTTTCCGCCTCGGCCACCAGGAGCAACCGTTCGGCTTCCGCGAGCCTCGTGCGCGCCGCCGCACCAACATTACCCCGGCGGTTGTCGATGAAGTTTGTTGTGGCTCTGAGCTGGCTCCTGGCACCGACGAGCGCCCCGACAAGTGCGGTCTTCGCGCCATCAAGTCGTTGCTTCTGGTTCCGGGCTCCAGCCAGGCTCGCGTCCAGTTCTGCATTTGCGGCACGCAGGGTTTCGAGCGTGGCAAGCGGGTCCTTTGCTTCCGGGTCTGTGCCGAGTGCCTTCTCGACGGTCTGGATGGCGCGACCAACTGCTGCGCCGGCATCCGGGTCGGGCGGGGAGTCGCGAAGGGATCGCGCGTGCGCCAGACTCTCGCTCGTCGATCCGCGCAAAGCTGTGAGCGCGGCCGTGGCCTTTGAAAGTTCGTCGTGAAGAGTATCAATGGCGTCCAGAAACTTTTGCGCGCGGTACGCGTGCTCGCCAGCGGTCTGGATGAGGTCGGCAGCGCTTGTTCCTGCGGCGCGCGGAGTATGGTCGCCGAGAGCCTCTTCCGCACGGTCAGCCTCATGCGAGGCAGCAGTATGCTCAACGACCGCGAGATCGGTATTGCCGAAGATCGAGGAAAGCGCTCGAGCGTTGTACCTGGAGCCCAAAGCATCGAGAGTTTCGGCAGCGGCCTTCATGCGAACATCCAATGCATCGATCGCGGTGCGCACGGTTGCCAGATTCTGCGGGGCATTTTTTTCCAACTCGCGCAGCGACGCAAACGCGCGCTCTTGAGCCTCGAGCGATTCTTTCGCCCTCTCGCAAAGGTGGATGATGCGGCCAATCCAGTCCCTGCGCTCCGTGCTGCTGTCCGGGTAGGCATCGTCGAGCTTCTGCTGCAGGCCGAACGCCTCACGCAGCTGTTCTTTCGCGGCGCGCAAGACCTTTTCGAATTCCTGAGACTTCACCGCGCCAAACTGGGCAACGGCAAAAGCGAGCTCATCCTCTGCGCCCTTGATCGCATCATCAACGCGAACGAGAAGGATGTTGGCTCGCTGTTGGCGGTCGTCGAGCGCGTCCGGTGCAGGACGAAGCTTTTTTCGCCTGGCCAACAACCAGAAACCGACGCCGACGATGACGACAAAAATGATCACGACGGTAATGCCAGCGGTCCATGCAGCACTGAGAAGTTGGCCAGCCATGTTGGCAATCTTATTGTCGGAGAGTCCATGAGGCACCCTGAGCCTTCGCGTGTGACACGCGAGTGAGCCAGAAAGTGGTCGCGCCTCCCCGAATTTCCGATGTTCTCCGCTTAAGGTGGCATCGTGTGGCGTGCAGGCAATCATCGAGACGACTTCCTGGAAAACCCAGAGGAGCATGTTGAGGACCCCGCGCGCGCGCAGCAGCAAGTCACAGCTCCGCACGCGCTCAGCCTCGGCGATCCGAAGTTCACGGCAATGAATGTCGCGGAACCGACGTGGGCCGGATGGCGAGAGAGTCTTGAAGCCATCGGCGGCGAAAACTCTCTGCTCCATTTCGTTGACGGGCCGCTGACGCGCATTGAACTTGGTGCGACCCACCCGGGTGGCCTCGCCCAATTCATCACGGGCAAGACGACTCTGCTCTCGAGTCTCATTCGGGATGACGTCGCGCTCCGTGCTGCGAAGCGGGCAGCGGGCGCAATTGCGGCAAAGTCGATGGAGCTTTCCACGACTCGTGGGATTGACTCCGTTCACTTGGGAATCGGCGTCGCGGAGTGGAAGTTCGACGAGGTCGATTACCGTGCGCCCGTTTTGCTCCGCCCTCTGGCGATCCGTCGATACGGGAACGACTTCGAACTCCGATTGCGCGGTGAGCCGTTCCTCAATCCTGCGCTGGCCGCTGTGCTGGAGGAACAACACCGCATCGTCTTGGATGTGCACGGTTTCGTTGCCCTCGCGCAACAGGATGGTTCGTTTAAACCGAATCCGGTGATCGACCGTTTGCGTGGGCTTACGCGCCACCTGGAGTGGTTCAGCGTTCAGCCAAGGCTTGTCGTGTCGTCCTTTGCGGATGTTGCGACGGCTCTCGTTGCCGACGCAACAGAACTTGAACACCCCATTCTTGATGCGCTCGCGGGCAACCCCAGCGCGAAGTGGGCTCTGGGGGAAAGCTACGTGCCCGCCGAAGTGCAGGACCCGGATCACCGTGCACCCGAAACGGACACTCTGCTGCTGGACGCGGATTCCGAGCAGGAAGAAGTGATTGCGCAAATCGCGGCGGGGAACTCGGTCGTCGTCAAGACTCTTCCCGGTACGGGAAGCACGCAAACCATCGTGAATGCGATTGGAGCGCTCGTTCACCAGAACAAGCGAGTTCTTGTCGTGAGCCCGAGGCGAGCTTCCCTGCAGGGCATCGCGCAGCGCCTCGCCGATATCGGCTTGGCCGGGCTGCCTGTTTCACCTTCCACGTTGCGTCGCGACGTCATCAGGGCGATCGGTCGAAACGAGAAAGCGAAGCAACCGAAACTCGGTGAAGTTGACGACGCCCTCGTAAGGCTTCGCTCGGTATTGATCGACTACCGTGGCGCCGTGTCTCAGGTCGACCCCGAGTTGGGCGTCTCCGTCCTTGATTGCCTCACCGAACTTTCGCGACTTGCTCTCCTTCCGCAACCGCCATCGACGACCGCGAAGCTCAGCAGGGCTTCAGTGGAACTCATGGCGAAAGGCCGCGAGAAGGCCGCAGCCACCATGATCAAGGCGGCAAGTCTCGGCGAGTTCAAATACGGTCCCGGCGATTCCGCGTGGTACGGAGCCTCCTTCTCGGACGGCGAGCAGGCAACGCGAGCGCACGGCATTGCCAAGCAGCTTTACCACGTGGAAATGCCGCGCATGCTGCAAAGAGCGAGCGAGCTCATTGCTGGAACCCGCATGCGGCCGTTCGAATCCGTCGCTGAGCTTGGCGTGTACTTGCGATTGCTCACCGACATCAGGGACTCTCTCGACAAGTTCCTTCCCGTAGTTTTTGACCGTTCGCTCGGTGAACTGATTGCCGCGACGAGTTCGCGCAAGGATTCCGCCCACATGTCGTCGGTCAACCGCCGGCGCATGAAGCGGTTGGCCAGAGAATACCAACGCCCCGGCGCGCACGTGAGCGATATTAATGATGCATTGCGCCGCATCCAGCAGCAGCGGTTCTTGTGGCAGCGGTTCACGGCGGAGGGCGTATCGCCGCAAATCCCGGTCGGGATCGCCGACGTACAAGTGGCGCACCAGCAAGTGGTGCAGGATCTGGACGCGCTCGACAAACCGCTTGGCAACACGACGGCCGCAAGTCAGCTTTCGAATCTTCCCGTGCGCGCCCTCCTCGACACTCTCGAAGGCCTAGCGGCCGATTCGGATGCGCTCAATAATCTTCAAGAGCGCACCGCCCTTCTTGCGACGCTGCGCGAACTCGACTTGGACCCGCTGCTTTCGGACCTGGCCGCGAGGCACGTGCCGGAGTCGCAAGTGTCTGCTGAACTCGAGTTGGCATGGTGGCGGTCCGCGCTGGAGTCCCTTCTCGAGCGCGATCGAGCCCTCCTCGGAGCCAACACCGATGTTCTTGACCGACTGGAAGCGGATTTCCGGTTGGTGGACGAAACGCATGCTTCGGGGAGCGCGCCGTTGCTCGCGTGGCAGCTTGCCGAAAACTGGAGTGTCGGGTTGGTCGACTGGCCGGATGAAGCTGCCGCTCTCAAGCGGCTGCTGCGCGGAGCCACGGCGACGTCCCGCGACATCCAGGAGGCCGCGCCTCACCTTTCGCGTTCCATCGCGCCCGTGTGGATCGCGTCGCCATACGAAGTGCCAGACATAGTCAGTTCCCTGAGGTTCGACGCCGTGTTGCTCGTGGATGCGGGAGCTGTCACTGTCGCGGAAAGCCTCGGCAGCATCCGCAGAGCGAAGCAAGTTGTCGCGTTCGGCGACCCGGTAACTCAAACCCCTTCCGCGTTCGAGATTGCGCTCGGCGAAGGCGGCCCGATCGAGCACACGGCCGACGAGCTGGAGGAGTTGCACGCGGGATCCGCGCTCGCAACTCTCGGCACGCTCTTGCCCACGTTGACGCTTACTCGAAGTTATCGCGCAGGCGGAGAAGATCTTGCCGAGCTCGTGAATCGGCGTTTTTACGCGGGCCGAATCGAGTCCATCCCGTGGGCTGGCAGTTTTCTCGGTCACGCGAGCATCCGCATCGACTACATCGAAAACGGCAAGGGCATGCCCGACGAGACCACGGGGGCCGTGGAAAGCGTCGATGCCGAGGTCGATCACGTCGTCGGGTTGGTGATGGAGCACGCAGCGCAGCGGCCAAAGGAGTCGCTCATGGTCATCACGGCGAGCAACATGCACGCCGTGCGCGTGCAACAAGCCGTTTTGCTGGCGCTCGCAACCCGCCCTGAGCTCCACGATTTCATTCTGGGCGATCGCGCGGAATCGTTCCTCGTCGCCACGATTGAGCAGGCGGTGGCGGAAAGCCGCGACCGCGTCATCTTCTCGATCGGTTATGGTCGCACCCCGCACGGCCGCGTACTGAGCGACTTCGGTGCGCTTGGCCGACCGGGCGGCGAGAGAATGCTCGCTGCCGCGATGACGCGCGCGCGCCGCTCTATGGTGCTCGTCACGTGCTTCGAAGCATCCGATATCGATGAAGATCGGATGCAGTTCGGCGCGATCGCGCTCGCCGATGTGCTCACCGATGTGACGGCGCGCACTCGCACGGAGCCTGTTCCGGATGACAGCGACCCCATGCTCGTCGACCTCGCCCGCCGCCTCGAAGCTCGAGGGTTGCGGGTTGCCCTTGGGCACAGGGGTAAGTTGGGTCTCGTGGCAAACCACCTCGGCAAATGCCTCACGATCGAAACCGACACCATGTTGCACAGTACGAGCTTGCGCGAGTCGCTGCGCTTGCGCCCCGAACTGTTGCGCCGCCTCGGCTGGCACTACTTGAGAGTGCACGCGTTCGAGCTGTTCAGCAACCCGGGGGCAGTGGCCGATCGGATTGTGGGCATCCTCGGCGCGGAGTCCTCTCCCGTGACCGAACCTATTGCGGTCATTCAGGCGACCAGTGGCGCGAGTGGGTAGCCATGGTCGCCGGCAAGCACGAAGGTGATGGACCGCCCGATGGTGGCGGATCCAAAAGTCACGAACGGAAGCACCGCCGCGTGAGGACGGAAGCGGTACCCGGATCGGATCCGAACCCTGCTCGGGAGCCAGACCGCCACTCCGAAAACGAGAACGACGAGCGGCTCAAAGCCGACAAGCCGCCTCACTGGGGTTGAAGTTTCGCGGCTCGCTGCCGCTTAGCGGATGCTGGCGTACCAGATGAGAAGCATGGTGGCTAAAAACCCGACAGCGTAGTTGATGCTGAGGAAGCTTTTCCAGCCTCGCGTTGCCGAGGCGGAGTCGTCGTCGGAGACGGACCAGTACGGTGCAGCGGCGATCATGTAGGGAACGGCGAGGGCTGCCGCGAGTGGCCCGGGCCACGCGGTCACGAGCATGAGAAGCCCAGCGATAGCCCACAGCGTAATCGCAACCCGCACTGTGGAGCGAGCGCCAATCACCGTGGCGATGGAGTGGATGCGCGCGGCGCGGTCGGGTCCGACATCCTGCACGGCCCCAAACGCGTGGCTTGCCATTCCCCACAGGAAGAAGGCGACGAGAATGGCGATAAGCGGCCATGTGGGAGTCGCATTCGCGAGAGCCAGACCGTAAATGGCGGGGCTTACGAAGTGAAAACTCGAGGTCATCGAGTCGACGAATGGACGCTCCTTGAAACGCATTACGGGAGCTGAGTATGCGATGACCGCAAACACGCTGAGGGCAAGAACCAGCCAACTCCATAATCCGCCCAGGATGACGAGCGCGATGAGAAACGGCACGGTGCTGACGGCGGACGCGATGAGCACGACCCGATGCCTCTCGCGAGGGAGCACGGCCCCTTGCGCTCCACCCTTGCGGGGGTTGGCGAGATCCGATTCGAAGTCGAAAACGTCGTTGATTCCGTACATCGCCAGATTGTAGGGAATGAGAAAAAATACTGTACCGAGGATGAGCCGGATGTCGATTTCCCCGGTCGTGAGCAGATAGGCGGCCGCGAAGGGGAAGGCTGTGTTGATCCAGCTGAGCGGCCTGGAGGAGAGAAGGAGGTAACGCCAAGTGCCGAGGTCATTCATGCGTATCTTTTGCCTCCCCGCCGGCCAGTAGAAGCCACAGAGCGGGCAGCAGGATGAGCCCAGCGATGGGGTAACTGAAATCTTCGAGGGGAGCGAGGCCCACCGACAACCCGGACACGTTGGCGTCGGAGTAGACCATGAACCCGAGGGCGATCATGATGTTGTCGAACACGGCGGTAAGTACTACGAGGGCCACGGCAGTGACGGCGATGGGAAGCCCCCAGCGTCGCGCAAGCGCGCGCCGGCGCTCCGGCGAGACGCGGAACACGGCGACGATGGCGACGATGCAGGCTACGGCGAGGAAACCGAGGCTGAGGGCGGCGTAGATCATGCTCTCCGCCTCGAACCGTGGATGCGGCCAGAACCCATAAGGATCACCATCGTGAGGTAACACAGGAACGTGAGAAAGAAGAGTTCTTCGAGCGGAAACTCGGGCGCGAGCACGATGCCAGACATGAAGGCTGATTCTCCGCGGGCAAAGATCCCCAATGCAATGCCGAATGCATCCCACGCGATGAAGAATGCGAGACCGATGCCGAGAACGATGGCTGCGCGCACTGGCGAGCGCCAGAAAAACAGCCGGTAGCGGTGATCGAGAAGCGCCATGCTAACCAGCGCGCCTGCGAGGGCGGCGAGGTACAACACATTCACTGTGGTTCCTTCAACAGCGTCTTCTTCACAAGCGGCTCCTTCAGCGGGCCGGGCGATGAGTCGTTTCGCAAGCGCTTGATGACGAGTTCTGCGCTAATCAGGCACATGGGCAGGCCGATTCCCGGAACAGTGGAACCGCCAGCATAGTAGAGCCCGTCAACCTTCTTCGACTGGTTGCTGCCGCGAAGAAACGCGCTCTGCCGAAGTGTGTGCGCGGGGCCGAGAGCACTTCCCGACCACGAGTTCAGGTTGTCGGCAAAGTCTGCAGGCCCGTAGGTTCCGCGAACGATGATGCGTTCTTCCAGGTCGGGGATACCGGCCTTGTGGGAGATGAGGCGGATGGCCGCATCCGCCGTCTTCTCCACGAGCGGGTCGCCCGCTTTGCCGATCGTGATGTCGGCCGGAACGGGGATGAGTAGAAAGAGGTTCTCATGGCCGTCGGGTGCCACCGAGGCATCCGTCGCGCTCGGGCGGCACACGTACAGCGAAGCTGGATCGGGAATGACGGTGGGGGATTCGAAAATATCGTCGAAGTTGCGCCGCCAGTCGCTGCTGAAGAACAGCGAGTGGTGGGCGAGCTGCGGCAGAGCTCCCTTGACGCCGAGCATCGCGAGAACGGCACCGGGCCCCGCGACTCGACCGTCCCACCACGACTCGGGGTAGGTCTGGGCAGCTGGAGGCAAAAGTTCGGTTTCCGTGTGGTGCAGATCCGCCGCCGAGACGACGATGTCCGATTCGATCGAGTGCTCTGTGCCGTTCTTGTCTCGGTAGCGCACCCCCACGGCGCGGGGATTGTTGCCTTCGCTCGTGAGAATGCGCTCCACCGTCGCTCCTGTGCGGATGTCGACACCCTCCTGGCGCGCAAGCGCAAGCATGCGTTCAATGATCATGCGAAAACCGCCCATGGGGTAAAGAACACCTTGCTCAAGGTCGAGGTGGCTCATGAGGTGGTAGAGGCTCGGCGTGAGGTAAGGGGAGGATCCGAGGAATACGGCGGGGGAGCCGAGCACTTGCCGCAGCCTGTTGTCGGTGAACCGCCCGGCGATGAAGCGATCTAGCGGTTGAAGGAGCAGCCGAAATAGTCGACCGGTTCTGCGGAGAACATCCCTCGTCATCATTGTGCGCAGCTTCGTGAAGTTGCTGTACAAGAATCGGGAAAGTGCAATCCGGTAGGTGTCACCGGCGGATTCCAGGTAGAGCTCGAGCGCTTTGCGCGCTCCGGGTTCGAGTCGCTCGAACGCTTCGAGGTTTGATTCGAGGTCAGCGACGATCTCCAGCGGCTCAACGTGGTCTTCAAAGAAGACGCGATAGCTGGGATCAAGTGTGACGATGTCGAGCTGCTCGGCAGTGCTCGTGCCCAGGAGCTTGAAGTAGTGATCGAACACTTCAGGCATCAGGTACCAGGACGGCCCCGTGTCGAATCGGAAGCCGGATGCCGTGAGAGTTCCGACGCGGCCACCAGCCTGCGCGGCAGACTCGAGCACGATGACGGCGTAACCTTCTCGCGCGAGAAGACTTGCCGTGGCGATCCCTGCGATACCCGCGCCGATCACGATCGCGGTACGTTCGTGCATGTGAGCAGAGTTTTGCGAGTCTTTGCTCACGATGCCGCACCGTACTTTCGAGTGAGCCGCTCTCCCCACAGGCGGGAAGCGATGAGAATCTTGAGCTTGGTTGCCGTGGGAACACTCACGCGAGTCTCGAGTAGCTTGTGCGCGGGTGTTGCCCGCACGCACCGCGAGAGTTCACTGAAGAGTGCGTGGGCGGCGCGCACGGCGGATCGGCACCCTTGAGGCAAATGGCCGATCGCACTGGCAGCTTCGCGGAGGTCCGCGTCGATGTCATCGACAAGCTGGAGTTTTTGCCGTTCGCTGAGCTGGGCAGGGTCGATTCCCGGAAAGTAGCTTCGCCCGAGCTCGCGCCAGTCGGTGGCCAGATCGCGCAGAAAGTTGATTTTTTGGAATGCCGCACCCAGTTTGCACGCACCGTGCACGAGTGCAGGAGGAGGGGCATCCGTCGCAGAGTCGAGGAACACGTGCACGCACATGATGCCGATCACTTCCGCGGAACCGTAAATGTAGAGGTCAAGCTCCTCTTGTGTGAAATCAACGGAGGAAAGGTCGCGTCGCATCGAGGCGAAGAACGGTTCGATGAGCTCGCGACCGATCCCCGCCGACCGCGCCGTGCGCGCGAACGCGTGCACGACGAGATTTGCGCTGTAGCCCGTCGCAATCGCGTGCAGCACTTCGCGTTCGAGAGAGTCGAGAACCGCGCGCTGCGCCGGGATATCAAGGCCGGCTTGCTCGGCGGCTCCGTCAACTATTTCGTCGGCAATCCGGACGAGAGCGTAAACGTCTTCAATGCCTGGACGCAGGGGGCGGGCCAGGAGTTGTCGAGCGCGACCGAAGCTTGTCGAGTATTCGCTGATGATGCGCGAAGCGCTGTTGTGCGCTGAGAGAGAATACTGATCAATGGCGTGGGATGAGCTCGTCTGTTTGCCGGTATCGAGCATCATGCTGACCGTTCAGCACTCGAGTGGGCAACGTTGATCAGGTCATTGCGCAGACTCGCGGGCAGTGGCGATGCCGCGATCAGACCGCACGCGTCGCCTGCGAAGGCAGCAATGAGGTCCTCAACGTAGGCTCGGGCTCCGCTCAGTTCGAGAATGCCGCGAAGCAATTCGCCTTCATCGTTGGTGAGGTCTGGTTTGCCCATGAGGTGGGAGACGGATGACCACGCTGGCGTTGTACGCGCGTACGCGATGAGAGGCGTGATCTTGTTTTCACGGAAGTCGTTGAGGCAACTCTTTCCCGTCTCTGCTTCGACGCCGAACACCCCCAAAATGTCGTCGCGCAACTGGAATGCGGTCCCCACAAGGTCACCGTATTCGCGCAGCACGGCCAGGACGCGCTCATCGGCTCCCGCGAGAATTGCGCCTGCTCTGAGCGGACCGCTGAAGGAGTAGCTTGCGGTCTTGTGGGAGCTCATGGCGAGTACGTTCGGCAGCTCGGAATCAACGAGACCAGCACTGAGGGCCACGTCGGCGAGCTCGCCTGCCGCGGTGATGAAGACGCTGTCATCGAAGAGGTCAAGAAGTGCCGTGCGCTCGCGAGCGGTGACGTCAATGCGCGCGACGAGAGATTGCGCAAAGTGGATGAGGAGGTCTCCGGCGAGAATCGCGGATGATTCGCCCCAGTGCGCGGCAAGCGTGTCGTCCACTCCGGCACGGCGGGCACGAGCTGCTTCCCCTCCCGCGAGGTTCGGAATTCCACGCCTCACGACATCGTGGTCGATGAGGTCGTCATGCACGAGAAAAGCGGTGTGGAGCAATTCAAAGGCAGCGGCGACGTCGATCGCAGCGTCGCTGTTCGCTCCTCCCAGCTCGTCGTGGGTGTGGATGACGAGCATGGGGCGGAAGCGCTTTCCGCCGTAGCTCGACGTGCGTGCGGCATCCCACAAGTGCGGATAGTGCGCGCCGTAGCCGTTCGCCTGATGGCGGCGGTCGTCAAAAAACGCGTTAAGTCTGGTGTCGACGCGCGCGATGATGTCCTGGCTGATGCTGGTGAGTAGTGCGGTGCTCATCCGGTTGCTCGTTCCTTGATGTCGGCCAAGGTGTATTGCGCGTCCAGCGTGCCTCCGAAAAACGGGAGGCATGCAGCGTGTGCCGTGAGTATAGGGTGAAATTCTCGGGGGTTCCTGCGTGCGCTAGCGCCGAGCTCTGCGGGGAGTATCCAGGTCACGTCGAGGTCTTGCGGGAATCGCGGAAGCTCGTCGCTCACGACGAGATAACTTGGGTGGGCTTCAACGGGGTCCGCTGCTGACGGGGCAGTATCGCCAAAATGGCCGTAGTTGGTCAGGGTGGGGAGGAGCGGCTTTATCGCGCTTGCGAGAACGCCGAGATCGCGTTCAACGCAGTGGCGCACGGCGACAAGGAGGGGCTCTGCTGGCCGCGGGCTTCCGTGAAAGGGATGCTCCCACACCCGCAGCTCGGTCGGAGAGAGTGTCTTACGCACGATCAGTACGCGACCGTCGCCACGTTGCAGCGTTCCCGTGAACGAAAGATGGGTGGGGTCAAACATTTTACCTCCCTTAGGATGTATCTAGCTAGGAAAGATAGTAGTGTAGCATGTAAATAACCAATGGAATATGATCAGAAAATGCACAACGACTCGGGACCACACCCTCACGGCATCGATCCGATGATCGACCCGAGAAACCTCGACCCTCACCAGGTGTTGATCTCCCGCGACGGGATGGAAACTGCTGAGCTCGAAGGGATCATGGCCGTTTTGGCCGCGGTCCGGCGTTGGCGTGAAGCAGAACAGAGCATGAACGAGAAATCACGAAGCGACATGAAACTCGGCGACAACGACATGAAGGCGATGCGGTTCATCATCGTCTCGACCAACCAGGGCACGCTTGTGACGCCCGGAATGATCGCAGAGCACTTGGGAATTTCGACGGCATCCACGACAAAACTTCTCGACCGCCTCGAGGACGCCGGGCACGTCACGCGCTCAGCGCACCCCAGCGACCGACGCGCGGTCGTCATTACCGTCAATCCGCGGGCTCATGCGGAAGTGCAGGAGACCGTCGGCAAACTCCACGCCAAGCGTTTTGAGGTCGCGGCCAAGCTCGAGCCCCATGAGAGAGAGATTGTCATCCGATTTCTCGATGAGCTCGCGGCAACGGGGGATGTCGCCTGATGGCCCACGCGCCTCGCGACACCGAAAACAGATCTCGGCGAACCCCGTTGCGGTGGGTAAGAATTACCCTCCCTGCGGTCTTGCTGATCGTGTGGGTTGTCGCGGCCGCGATCGGCGGTCCGACGTTCGGAAAGCTGTCCTCTGTCTCCAGCAACGATCAGGCGTCATTCCTGCCGGCGTCGGCAGAGTCAACCGCGGCACTTGACTGGCAAAAGAAGTTCACAGATTCCAGCTCCATCCCCGCGGTTGTCGTTATCGAATCAGAGTCGAAAATTGAGCGTTCAGCGCTTGGGGACTTTGTCGGCCTCGGTAAAGAACTGGGCGCTGTCGACGGGGTCGAGGCACCCGATTCCGATCAGGAAACCTCCGTGATCGGACCGATCCCCTCCGAGGATGGCTTCGCGATTGAATTCATCGTTCCCATTTCGGATTCGGAAGGTGTGAAGACTGTCATCGCAGACCTTCGCACGGTTGTAGCCGACGGAGTGCCCGACGGAATGACCGGTTATGTGACGGGTCCGGCTGGGCTGACTGCTGACCTCGTCAACGCGTTCGGCGGAATCGACGGTCTCCTGCTTCTTGTCGCGGGAGGCGCAGTCCTTCTCATCCTATTGCTCGTGTACCGGTCGGTGATCCTGCCGATCCTCGTGCTGCTCACCGCCGTGTTTGCTTTAAGTGCGGCCATTTTGCTTGTCTATGCGTTCGCCAGTTGGGGTTGGATCTCGCTGAGCGGGCAGAGTCAGGGCATCCTTTCCATCCTCGTGATTGGCGCGGCTACCGACTATTCGCTGCTTCTGGTGGCGAGGTACAAGGAGGCCCTTGGCCACATCCAGTCGCGGTGGGGTGCCATCGCGAGGGCTTTGCGGACCGCATGGGAACCGATTGTCGCCTCGGGTGCGACCGTCATCATTGCGCTGCTGTGTCTGCTGTTCTCTGACCTCAACTCGAACAAGAGCCTTGGGCCCATCGCTGCGATCGGCATCGTGTTCTCCCTCCTGGCAGCGCTCACTCTTCTCCCTACGTTCCTCGTGCTGTTTGGCCGAGTGGCGTTTTGGCCGATCATGCCGAAGTTCGTGGCCGACGCCGACCGCGAACCGGTCTCCGATGGCGAGCTGCCTGGCCTCGCCGGAATCACCGGCATCTGGCGCCGCGTTGGCACGCTCATTGCGCGCCGCCCGCGCATCACGTGGATTGTCGCACTTGGGCTGCTTCTGGCTGGAGGCTCCGGCATTCTGCAATTGCAGGCTCACGGCGTGCCGCAGTCAGATTTCGTGCTCTCCCAGTCGGACTCTGCGGACGGGCAAGTGGTGCTCGCGAAGCACTTCGATGCCGGTTCAGGGAGCCCCATCGTCGTCGTCACGCGCGAAAGCACGGCTGATCGCATTGTGGAAGCTCTGGACTCTTTGCAGGGGCTCAGTTCGGCCGCCGTGTACACCGGAAACGGCCGACCCAGCATGGACCCGAGCGCTCCAACTCCTGACCCGATTGTGCGCGACGGAAAAGTGCTCGTCAACGCGGTGCTGGACTTCGAAGCCGACTCCGACGAGGCGGAATCTCTCGTGCGGGAGCTTCGCACGACGCTTCCCGCGATCGATGAAGATGTACTCGTCGGCG
>RCMY010000289.1_pt1 | contig 47607 bp, 43 predicted proteins | sample 2041341 | NCBI WGS metagenome assembly RCMY01 (sample SAMN09708234, study PRJNA481090) | Marine sediment metagenome, whole genome shotgun sequencing project.
CCGGGCATGGATCTATGGAAGATTTTTGTGCTTGGCGTATTAAGGCTGGATTTGAACTGGGATTATGACCGTCTGCATGAACAGGTAAATAATCACAAGACGATCCGCCAAATGCTGGGACATGCAGATTTTTTGATAGCCATTACTATCACCCTCAAACCTTGCAAGACAACGTATGCCTGCTGACCCCCGCATTGCTGTAAGAAATCAATGAAATTGTTGTGTCATCAGGACACGCTTTGGTTAAAAAAACGCAGTGCTGCGTGGTCGCTGCGACTCCTTTGTGGTTAAAACCAATGTACATTATCCAACGGACATCAATCTACTGTTTGATGCAATGCGCAAGATCATCACACTAACGACCCGGCTTTGTGCTGCCCACGATCTAAGCGAGTGGCGTCAACATGCCTACAATGTAAGGCATTTAAAAAGACTTCTGCGTGCGGCACAAATGAAAAAAAAGTTGGCGACAAAACAGAAGAGCAAAAAGAAAAGCGGCAAGAACAGACGGTAGAAACGCACCAGCACTATATGAATATCGCGCAACACTATCTGATTAAGGCGCGCTTAAGCCTTAAGAGGCTGCAAGAATTGGGCGTGGTATCGGCCAGTCAAATGTTGACCCAACATGAAGTGCAGCAGTATATGGTAGATGCTGAGCGGCAAATAGTGTAATGCTTTGAAAAAATTACATGTGTGTCTGATATCATTGCGCGATGCTAAATATTCAACACGTAACTTACTTGCAAGGTGGCGTCCCTCTGTTACAGGATGTAGATCTTCAGATTTTTTCTAATCAACGGGTTGGACTGATTGGTATGAATGGTTGCGGGAAATCTACCTTATTTCGATTAATTCGTGGAGAGATCAAGCCAGAAAGTGGTGAAATTAGTTTGCAAGCAGGAAAAACAATTGCTTTTGTTGAGCAAGAAATCGTTAATTCTGAGCAGCCCGCAATAGAATTTGTGCTTGATGGTGATATTGAGCTTCGAAAACTCGAAAAAATACTGGCGAGTGAAATTCATGACGAATCATGGTTTGAGGCACAACAGCGCTATGAAATAATCAATGGCTATGTTGCACGTGCGCGGGCTGCACAGTTGCTGAATGGTTTGGGTTTCGCCAATAATACATTAGAAAATCCGGTGTGTAGTTTTTCTGGTGGCTGGCGTATGCGTTTGAATTTGGCCAGTGCTTTAATGCATCGCGCTGATTTGCTGTTACTGGATGAGCCGACGAATCATCTAGATTTGGAAGCAATTATTTGGCTTGAGCAGTATCTGATCAATTATCCGGGTAGCTTGATTTTAGTGTCACATGATCGTGAGTTTCTTAATGCTTGTGTGACGCGCATTGCCTATATTCATCATTTAACAATTGATAGCTATACGGGTAATTATGATGTTTTTGAGCGCACACGTGCGGAACGCGCCCTACAACAGGCGAGCGCTGTTCAGCAACAACAGAAAAAAATCGATCATATGGAAGACTTTGTGCGGCGCTTTCGTGCTAAGGCGACGAAAGCAAAACAAGCGCAAAGTCGTATTAAAGCTTTGGAGCGGATCACACGTATTGCGCCAGTGCAAATTGAAGATGGCCACTTTCAGTTGCAGATCGATGCGCCGGAGCGTAGCCCGGATGTATTGATGCGAGTTAAAGATGTCAGTTTTGGTTACGATGAAAACTTATTATTTCGGTGTATTAATCTCGTGCTACAGGCAGGTGCACGTATTGCATTGCTGGGGCCGAATGGTGCGGGCAAGTCTACTTTTATTAAATTACTGACCGGTGAGCTTAAACCTGTTTCAGGTGGCTTGGATATCGCACCTGATATTCGTTTCGGTTATTTTGCGCAACATCAATTAGAGAATCTCGATGGTGATGCGACACCATTACAGCATATGGAGCAATTGGCGCCTAAAGAGACAACGCAAACCTTGCGTACTTTTCTTGGACGATTTGGTTTAGCTGGCGATAGTGAGGATCGTCCAGTCAACAGTTTCTCCGGCGGAGAAAAGAGTCGTTTAGCATTGGCATTGTTGGCATGGCAGAAACCACATGTGTTATTACTTGACGAGCCGACAAATCATCTTGATTTAGATATGCGTGATGCGTTGACATTGGCGTTAGAAGAATATACTGGTGCAGTGGTGTTGGTGTCACATGATCGCAGTCTGGTGCGAGCGGTAGCCGATGAATTATGGCTGGTTGCTGATGGTGAGGCGAAAGTATTTGATGGTGATTTAGAAGATTACAAAAGCTGGATTGAGACACACCGTTCCAATGAAATTGCACAATCTCAACCACCAAAGCAAAAACAAAAATTGGCTTCTAAGCCAAACAAGAAAGCGTTACTATCAAAGCAAACTAAACTTGAAGCTGCCTTGGTAGTTGCACAAAGAGACTTAACAGAAGTTAATCGTCAACTAGCGGATCCAGCGACTTATACCAATCGTTCTCGCGATGAAGTCGAACAATTGAGCGCAACGCATTCCAGCCTGGAGAAAAAAGTCGCTGTGCTAGAGGAGGACTGGTTGGAACTAGAAATGGCGATGGAAGAGGTTAGCTAGTACACCTAATGTGTATTAGCTCAGACCTAATAAGTGTATCTGGTGCGGACACGATAAGTTAGCGACATTTTATGCTTGCCTGGAATGGATATCGTCCATTCAGCGGTACCAGAAGATGTTTTTTGATGCGGGTGTGATTGTGCCAGTATTTTCCAGTCGCCGGGTATTGGTTCAACTACCGTGATGGTAACCGCTCTGTCTTTGGCATTTTTTAGTGTGATTTTATGGGCGGTTTCAAATACTCTGGTATTCTTTTTTTTACCGTGTAGTTTTTTGTAATCTGTTTGTTTTTTACTGGCAGTTAAATCAAAAGCGTTGCCTAATTTTAGTCGAATGGGTTTGTTATTTGGCGTGTGATCAATTTGATTTTCGCCAATAAACTGTGCATTGCCCTGTTTATCCTTTTTATAGACTCGAATTATTCCTTTGGGTAGTGGGATGCCTAAACCTTCTCCTTTGTTTTGAAACTCTATGAATACACCGATTTTTGATGATTTACTTAATTTGCCATATGGCTCAATGAAATGATGAGTTGCGCCTTGTAATAGAAACTCTTTTTCAATTGGAATATTGGTGGTAGACATCAATGCAACTTGTTTTGTTTGATTTTCGGCTAATGTGGTGGGGTGTTGTAAGGTGTAAAGATGGTACTCGAACAATGCTTCTTCAATCATGGCTGGTGCATTGGCCATCTCTGCAGACATAGCTAGGTTGCGGCGGAGCTTGGCTTCTGGTTGACGAACTCTGTTTACATCGCCTGCAACAAGTTGCAATTTAGCTTCTGGAAAAGTTGTGCCACTTTGATTGGTTAACGTAACCAATCCATTCAGATCAAGGTGGCTATCAGTTGCATTAAGTTCTGCAACATAATCTGCTTGCCATGATAAACCCGCAGTCAAATAGGAAAGTTCTAACTTCTGGTTTCCAATCATGGCATTTTTAAAGGTGGCAACCAATGTAGGCTTGTCACGTAAATTCTTGGGTACGTCAGGGAAGGCTAGTCGACCTGGAATACCGGTTTCTATTCGATCATCAAATTTGAGAACGACACCGCCATTAGTTGCAAGTACTGTTGCTTCCTCTTTGGTTTCTTGACCACTGCCTGGGTGAGTGCGGATGACTGAGATTTTTCTATTGGTATATTTTTCTAGCAGCTTTTGTGGTGTTAGCAGGTCAAAGTCAAAATTTTGCTCTTGTATGTGAAAACCGGCGGGGCTAGTTAGATTTCGTAATAATGCTGTTTCTGATTGAATCTTGGCGGAAACTTCACGCCAAGCTAATTTATTGAGATTGCTATCGAGCCTAATGTCTCTTGTGTCTTTTATTAAGGCAAGATTGTTGTTGTATATTGTCACCGCCATCTCGATCTGATCTTTAAGGGTCGTGGTTTTCTCAGCTAAAGGTGTGGCATAACCATTAGTAGAAATGATCACTAAGCAGATTATGACAATTTTTTTCAACATTTCGGTTTTTCCAATTTAGATTTGTTTTTTTTCTTATTTGGGTGTTTCTTGATGTATTATGCCTTTATTCGTGTTATCACGGGCTTGTTTGGCAGCTGTAATTTCTGCTCGTATTCTTGATGCGGCAGCGACAGTGGCCTCTTTGTCCAGCTTTGTGCGTTCTAGCGCTGCTTCTTTAGCCATTGTCTCAACGGCTTCGCGTTCAGCTGCTATTTCAATTGCATTTTTATCACTAATAATGCGTTTTTGAGTGGCTTCTAACGCGGCGGATTCAGCTTTGGCTTTAGCAATCGCTGATTCGGCGGCTTCTTCTTCAGCCTTTAGGCGTGCTTTAGCATCAGCAGCGGCTGCAATCTTTTCTTGCACTTTTATCATTGCCAGTTTTGTTGTTTTTTGTTCGGCCTCAAGTCGCTCTGTTACTTCTTTCTTCGACTGAGTGATTGCTTCAATACGTATTTGCGCATCTTCTAGTAAACGTGTTTCTACGTCAGTTAATGTCTCTGTTTCGGCTGTAAATAGGGTGTCTGCTTCAGCTCGTAATGTTGCAATGTCTTGAGCTTTAATCTCTGCTTTGGCTTTTTTATCTGCGGCTTCTTTAGCGGCGGTTTCAGCTACAACGCGTGCACGAGATTTATCAATCGCTGTTTTCTCAGCCTCAATGCGAGCCTGAATGGTTTCTGTTTCCTCAACATTCACATTCGTCTTTTCTTGAGTTATTAATATTTCTTGGCGTTCGGCTTGGATGCGAGTTTCTTCAGCGGCAGTTGCCTCTGTTTCGGCTTTAAGGCGTTCTTCTTGACGAAGCTTGGCTTCTTCAAGTAAGCGTGATTTCTCTTCAACTTTGGACTTGGCAAGTTCAACTGCGGCTTTATCAATCTCGACAATGGATTGTGCGAGTGATGTCGCTTCTTGTTCGGCGATAGTAAGCGCGTGAGCCGCAGCCGTGGCTTTAACATCTGCGGCAGCACATTTTTCGGCCGCATTTGCAGCTAAGGTTTCTGCCTCAATTCTTGCTTGTGCTGCTTTGGTGGCGATTATTTCTGCTTGTTCTTTTCTTTCTTCAGCCTCTAGTGCTTCAATTTCTGTTTCTAAACGAATACGCGCCTGTTCAAATATTTGTGTTTGAATTCGGTTACGCTTCTCAATGGCTTCCAAGGCTTGTTTCTCGGCTTCAACTGTAGCATTGGTCAATGCTAATTCTTTCTCACTTTCTTGGATCTTGGTATAGGCTATTGCTGCTGCAGTGGTTTCGGCTTCTGTAACTGCAAGAGAAAGTTGGCGGGATTCCTCTGCTACTTTACTTCTGGCAAGTGCAGCTTCTGAAGCGGCTTTTTCTGCTAATACGGCTGCATTTGCTTTGTCTAGTGCTTGAGCTTCCTGGTCGGCACGAATATGAGCTTTTTTAATAATAGCTGCGTCAGCTTGTATCTTAGCCTGCAGCATCATGTTAATTTCTTTCTCAGCTTTAATGCTTTCTTCAGTTAGTTGTTTTGCTTTAATTTCTAGCTCTTTGTGGTGATCGGCTTCTTTAGCGGCAATTTCTTCTACCTTAGCTTTGGCTCTAGCTGCGTCGGTTGCAGCTGTTTCTGCTTTGATTTTTTTTTCTGCCATTGATCGTGCATTAGCTTCAGCTCGGGCACGGGCTTCTGCGGCAACACGGGCTTTAGCGTCTGCTTCAATACGGCTTTTTGCTTCTTTGATGGCTTGATCCTCAGCATCCAAGCGTTCGCGGCGAGTTTTTTCACTTTGTAAGTTAATTTCAATAGCTGCGTCGACTGCTGATTGCAATGAAAATTCGTCGTATGTGTTGTCGGTTGAATCCGTTGCTATGTCAGGCGCAATCATAACTTTTGTCTTTTCACGTTTGGATTTCCCTGTTTCCTGCGATGGGCTTAAAATTGATTTTATTAATTTAGACTTAAATGTCATGACTTACACGCGTTAACGGTTTGAAGTGTTGGGTTTTGTATATATGTTTGAGGTGTTGTTTAATTTCAAAATGACAATTCAACGTGAGATGTATTTTGAAAATAAGATCAATCAAACTTTACTTTTAAAGTTTGTTAATTTCCAAGTCTGTCGACATCATATTTAAATATTGCTTGGACGTAAGAATATTACTTTAACAGCTCTTAAAAATTATCCTGGGTGGAAAAAGCAGGGGATTGTTGTCTGTTTAAGTATTTGGTAATGCTATTAAATATTGTTTTATGGGAAAATAATGTCAGGGAGATGGGTAATTTCCATCATCATATTGAAACCGTTATAAATCATTTGTTCAAGAACCGGGGCAAAATAGGGTACAGCGAGTGCTAAAACTAGCCATCCGACAGCTAATGCAAGTGGAAAACCTACCGCAAAAATATTCAATTGTGGTGCGGCACGTGACAATACGCCCAATGTAATATTAGTAATTAATAATGCGGCTAATACGGGTAGCGATAATTGCAGTCCTGATAGAAAAATTTCTTGCCCCCAGTGGGCAATATAACTGAATGATATTGCTGATAACCCGGTGGTTCCAATCGGAAGTGTCGTAAAACTTTGCGTAATCAGTGCAATCATAATCAGATGGCCATCTATCGCAAGAAAGGCGAGACTTGCGATAAGTCCCAGAAAGCGACCAATAAGTGGGATTTGACTGGTACTTTGTGGGTCGACGATGGTAGCGAAACCTAAACCCATTTGTAAACCGATTAATTCACCGGCTGCTTCAACGGCAACAAAAATAATTCGCATGGTAAAGCCTATTGCACCGCCAATCATGACTTGTTGAGCTAGTATCAATAAACCTTCGCCTGAACTCGGGTCGACTTGGGGTAAAGAATCTAAAGAAGGAGCAACCAAAATGGTGATGAGTACAGCTAAACCAAGCTTTGCGCGAACTGGAAAGCTAGGATTCCCAAGAATTGGTGCGCTGGCAATTAATGCTAGTATTCTACTAAGTGGCCATATAATCGCCGTCATTAATGCATACAGTTCTGCGGTAGTTATACTAATCATTCGAGATGTCGAATGTGTTTAACTAACAGCAAGCCAGGGAATGCTGGTAAACATGCGGTGCATGAAATCGATCATCACGCTAAGCATCCATGGCCCAGCAAAAACCATCATAGTAAACATCGCCAATAATTTTGGAATAAATGACAAGGTCATTTCATTGATCTGAGTGGCTGCTTGGAAGATGCTAACGATTAAACCGACGACCAATGCAGTTAATAGCAAAGGCGCGGAAATCATAAATGTCACTTCTAACGCTTGACGACCAATGGTCATTGCACTATCTGGAGTCATTGGTTAAATCCTCCGTTAGGTGAAGAAACTTTGTGTCAGTGAGCCAATCAATAAATGCCACCCATCAACCAGTACAAAAAGCATAATCTTAAAAGGTAAAGAAATAATCATCGGTGACAACATCATCATACCCATGGCCATTAAGATACTTGCGACAACCATATCAATAATAAGGAACGGAATGAATACGATGAAGCCAATTTGAAAAGCTGTTTTCAGTTCGCTGGTGATATACGCTGGCACCAGTATCTTCATGGGTACATTGTCGATGCTTTCAATGTCCTCGCTGTTTGATATTTGTACAAATAATGCCAAGTCGGTTTCGCGGGTTTGTCGTAGCATAAATTCTTTTAACGGGACGCTAGCTCTATCTCCGGCCTCCATGATGGTGATAGTGTCTTCCGAAAAAGGTAAGTAAGCTTCCGTATACACGCGATCAATGACGGGAGCCATAATAAAAAATGACAGAAATAACGCGATGCCTACGAGTATTTGGTTAGGAGGCGTCGATTGTGTTCCCAGCGCCAATCGTAACAATGATAGAACGATGATGATACGTGTAAAGCTAGACATCATTAACACCATTGCTGGTAGAAATGTCATAGTCGTTAATAGTAATAACGCCTGTATGCTAAGTGTGTATGTTGTGCCGCCATCCTCAGTGGTCGTGGTTGAGAATGCAGGGAAGCCTGATTGTTGCGCAAACGCAGGTAGCGCAATGCACCCGGCGAGTATAAGTGTCGTCTGTGATATGCGTTGCCACCACAATGAGCACTTAGTTTTCCGATTACCTGAACGATAATTAGTCATTTGTTTTCTTAATTGATTGGTCTAGTTTCTCGGAAAATTCATGAGATGTTATTTCAGATAAATGACTGCTGGGTAATTTCTCTGAAGATTCGTTTAAACAATGCAAGATGTTGACGCGACCCGGCGCGACACCTAATACCAGCCGGGTATTTTCTATTTCGACAAGGACAACGCGTTCACGCTGACCAACGCCAGCCGTCGCAATGACTTTGATGGGGCCAGATGATTTAGCGGTACCAATGCCAAATCGTTTGAATATCCAAGCCAATCCACCAATGACAATTAATACTAAAAATAGGCTGGAAACTATTTGTAGCATGTTTTCAGTGGTAAAAATGGGGGCGGGTGGCGTGTAGCCAAATTGGGGTGTTTCAGCATAGACCCATAACGGTGTTGCCAATGCAAATAGAATAAGTGTGCGTATTAGCATCTGATTATAATTAGCGATTAAGCTTACGAATTCGTTCGCTTGGTGTGATGATGTCTGTTAGTCGAATGCCAAATTTGTCATTAACCACCACCACTTCACCTTGGGCGAGTAAACAGCCATTGACCAGTACATCCATGGGTTCGCCAGCCATGCCATCAAGCTCAACAACTGAACCCTGTGCTAGCTGTAATAAGTTCTTAATGGGGAGCTTGGTGCGTCCCAATTCAACGGTGAGTTGGACAGGGATGTCCATAATCATGTCAATATCATTGCGCGCACCGGTTAATACACCGTCATTTGAGAATTGCTCAAATACAGGTGCCTGTGTTTCAGTGTCGCCATCATTTTCATTGGCTACTTCAGCTGGCGGGTCAGCCGATTCAGTGTCGTTGGGGGTGTCTGCTAAACCGCTTTCCTCCGTTGACGCTTCTTGTTCGGCCATGGCGGCATCCCAGTCATCTGTTTCTGTCGCTTCTGTGTCTGTAGACTCTTCTGACATGTCCTTCTCCGTTTAATTTTCCGCTTCATTTTCTGTTTGAGAAATCATTTTGTTGACTCTCAATGCATACTGTCCATTGATGACGCCGTAACGACACTCCAATACTGGAAAGCCACCCACTTGAGCGGTGATGGTTTCCGGAATATCTAATGGAATTACGTCACCTTCCTGCATTTTAAGAATCTGGTCCAACGTTACTTTTGTATGACCAAGATCAGCAATTAATTCAACTTCTGCGCTCTGAACCTGTTTTGATAGTAATCTGACCCAGCGTTTATCAACCTCCATATGATCGCCTTGCAAACTACTATGGAGTTTGTCGCGTATCGGTTCGATCATTGCATAGGGGATGCAGACATGAAATTCTCCGCCGGTATCGCCTATTTCAAGCTCGAATGTAACTGTCACAACGACTTCATTGGGTGTTGCAATGGTAGCGAACTGTGGGTTTATTTCGGATCGTATGTATTCAAATTCTATTGGATACACTGATTTCCATGCCTTCTGATAGTCTTCAAATACCACATCAAGTAAGCGTTGGATCATTCGTTGTTCTGTTTGCGTGAAATCTCTACCTTCAATGCGGCTATGAAATCTACCGTCGCCGCCAAATAGGTTGTCTACGATGAGAAAAATCAAACTTGGGTCAAAAACTAGCAAAGCGGTTCCACGCAGAGGCTTCATGTGAACCATGTTGAGATTTGTTGGAACGACTAAATTGCGTACAAATTCGCTGAATTTGATAACTTTGACTGGACCAACCGAGATATCTACGGTTCTGTGCATGAAATTGAATAATCCAACACGGAGCAGGCGCGCAAAGCGTTCATTAATGATTTCGTATGTAGGCATGCGCCCACGTACAATCCGCTCCTGTGTCGCAATATTATAATCGCGAGGTTTGCTCGGATCTTCATCTTCCTTTACTTCATCTTTCTCGCCAGTCGTGCCCTTGAGTAGCGCATCAATCTCTTCTTGAGAAAGAAAATCTTCAGCCATGAGGAGTTATTGGATAACAAAAGAAGTGAACAAAACGCCAACAATGTCGTCTTGCATTTCTTCTGAATCAAATACTTGTTTAATTTCGTTGGTAATATCGGTGGTTAATTGTTGTTTGCCAATAATTGTTGATATCTCTGCAGCTTCTTTGCTTGAGAGTAATAGCAGAATACGATTGCGAATTTCTGGTATTTGGCCATCAATAGCTTCAACTACTTCCGTTTCATGTGCCTTTATTGTTAAGCCTACTTGAAGGTAAGAGTTGCTTTCCTTTGGTTGAAGATTGACTGTGAAGGTATCTAGTGCAACAAATGTCGTTGGTTTTTTTATAGGTTGCTGAGATTCTCCAGCTAGCTCATTTGTTTGGCCTTGCATATAATACCAAGTGCCACCTATGCCGCCGCCAAGTGCCAGAAGGACAATAATGATGATAATTAACTTGCCTTTTTTGTTTGGCTTGCTTTTAATTGTGTCTTCAGTTTCAGTTTCAGTTGCCGACATTTTTCTTCTCCTTCAATAAGGTGTCAATTATGTGAGATACCGTTACGAGGTGATATGGCAAATAGTAACTAAATTTATAGCTATTTCCAGATTCAGCGTGATGCGTTAAATATCCAGTTATGTTGTTGGTGTCTGTAAACTTCACGATTGTATGCAAACAACAGGAATAACAATGCTATTTGCATGGATATGATGGAGAATAATATTTGGTGTATTTGCTTAAGTCTCGAGTAACATGTGTTTCTAAGCAAATGTATTAACAATGCCATTATGTCTATTAAGTGAGATTGGAGATTTGACTTTGCCCATTGACTCGTCGTTCACCTCGGTTAAATGAGAGTCGTAACCATGGCCTGATGATTCTTTATTATTTTGTCTAGTGTCGGCTTGTTGTTGGAATGATTCTGCTCCAACAGAAACGTCCCCGAGTGTGATGCCATTTTCTGCCATCATTTCTCTCAGCCGTGGTAATGAAGCTTCAATCGCTTCTCTTACAGCTAAATTAGAAGAAGTAAATTGGATGGTTGCTTGATCACTGTTAATGTTTAACATGACCTCGACAGGACCTAGGTGCGCCGGATTGAGTCGAATCTCAGCCACTTGCTGTTGTTGAGATGATAACCATACTATTTTTTGTGCGAGTTCTCCCCCCCATTTTGGTTGCCCAACTTGGGAGTCAATACCTAGGCTTTGCGGCATAGACGTTGTTGATGAGGCAGAAGGCGTTGCCGAGGAAAGATTGTTGATTCCATCTGGCTGTGTAAATTCAGATGACGTAAATTTCATTGATTCGTCTGTGCTGGTTAAAATGGTGCTATTGGCATCGATTCTTGGCGGCAAGATTTGGTCAAAAGTGGCAGAATTTGCCGTGCCATATGGTTGTTGTCCATTACTTGAGTAGCTGTTGAAAGTGGGATGATAGCGTGAGGAGCTTTGTTGTGCTGATTGATCGGACGCCAACAATGAAGTGCCAGTTGTTTTCCCCTGGCTACTGGTGACGTGGCCAATTGACGCATTAATGGGGAAAGTGGGTGATATTATTGCTGCAAAAGACGACATAGTCTCATTGTCAGGAAGTTCTTCTATATTCAGCGCTTGTATGTCGCTATCTAATTCAGGCTCTAGCTCAAATGGAATATTTTTTTTTGGAAAATTGTCTTGAGCTAGTTTTGATGAGTTTTCTGGTGTTTGTGGTGGCGTTTTAACATTGCTTTGTTTTGCTGGTGATTCTTCAGTAGGTGCGGTCGTATTATTGGCTGTATTGGCTGATTTTTCGCTGACTTCTTTTGCCAATATTTTATTGAATTGTTCGTTCTCGGGTGAATCGTTTGTTGACATATCTGTGTTAGTCGACATTTTTGAATCGCTAGGGGTCGTATTTACCTGAGGCGGAATAGTAAGATTTAGCATAGGATTTCTCTTGCGATATATAAACATTAAGATATCCTATATAAAGCAATTATTGTGCCATAAATTAAAAATGTTTCTGTTCGTTATTGGCGCTACTTGCTTTTGGGCGTAAATTGATTGTGTGGTGAGATATTTGAAGCGAATTCATCTTGCACTTTTTGCTCAGATTTTATTTGATGTTGAATTTCGATTTGTTGATAACGTTCTGATAAAGTGTCGTAAGACTTGAGCTTGCCTTGACGCATTCGAAATTCCGTGCCACCGACTTCACGGTCGTTATTAGCGTTCTCAACGTTCTGGCGTTGTTCAGCAATAGCCGTGTCAAGTTTGTTCATAAAAGCATTGAAATTTGACCAGTTGGTCTGGTTTACCCCATTCTTTGCTGAGTCTTGAAATTTGGATTGATAGCTATGACGATATTCTTGAAGTAAGTGGAGTTTCTGTTCGGCTTGTTGTTGACGTGACGTCAACTGTCCAAGTTTTTTTGCAGCATCATCACTTTGCTTCTGGGCATGGTCGAGTAGTATCTGTAATGAAGATTTAATAGGCATTGTAAGATCGATATTCGATTATTGGATATTGTCATTATTTTGAGGCGTAAATAATGTCATTAGTTTTTTCAAACTGTCGTCGTAGCTTTCTTGTTGAAACATGTCTTGCTGGAGAAAAGAAGCAAGGCTTGGGTAGCGTTCGATTGCTTGATCAAGCTCTGGGTCGGTGCCCGCAACATAAGCACCAACACTGATTAAATCGTGACTACGTTGGTAGCGGGAATATAATCTTTTAAAAATTCGTGCAAATTCAGCTTGTTCCTTAGAAACTAAGTTTGGCATAACACGACTAATGGATGCTTCAATATCAATAGCGGGGAAATGTCCAGCCTCAGATAATTGTCGTGAAAGAACAATATGGCCGTCAAGAATTGCACGAGCATTATCTGCAATGGGGTCATTTTGATCGTCACCTTCAGTAAGAACGGTATAGAAAGCGGTGATAGAACCGCTGTCATTATTGCCATTTCCTGCGCGTTCTACAAGCTGTGGGAGCTTAGCAAAAACGGAAGGAGGGTAACCTTTAGTTGCCGGTGGTTCACCAATAGCCAGTGCGATTTCTCGCTGTGCCATAGCAAAACGAGTGAGTGAATCCATAATTAGCAAGACATGTTTTCCGGTGTCTCGAAAATATTCGGCAATTGACGTGGCGTAAGCTGCGCCTTGGAGTCGGAGTAATGGTGACGTGTCAGCAGGTGCCGCTATAACAACTGAACGAGCCAGTCCTTCAGCGCCTAGTATATTTTCAATAAATTCTTTAACCTCACGCCCGCGTTCACCAATTAACGCGACCACGATAACATCGGCGCTAGTATAACGAGCCATCATACCAAGTAAAACACTTTTTCCTACGCCGCTGCCAGCAAATAAGCCCATACGCTGGCCACGCCCAACACTTAACAATGTATTAATTGCGCGTACGCCAACATCTAAAGGCTTACTAATAGGGGTGCGATTTAGCGGGTTGAAGGGTCGGCTATATAGCGGCGCACTGCACTCAGTGTGTAAAGGGCCTAGTTGATCAAGCGGTTCTCCAATTCCACTTAGAACACGGCCGAGAAGTTCAGGACCCACTGCGAGATGTTTTGCACGGTCGGCAGCACGTCGACGTGGGTGTTGTTTGTGGCCGATTTTAGGCAGCTCACCGCTATATTCAGTTGGAATAACTTTTGCGCCTGGAACTAACCCGTAAACGTCGCTAGAAGGCATCAAGAAGAGACACTCTCCTGAGAAACCGACAACCTCAGCTGAAACCGTGTTGCCGTTGGAGAGAAAGACGGTACAACTGCTTCCTACTGCGAGTTTTAGACCAACAGCTTCCATAACTAAGCCAGCCACTCGAGTGAGTGTTCCGCTGAGTAACAAAGGGTTTGAGGCGGAAACAAGATGGTCGCAATTTTGCAAGAAACTGCACCAATCGTCGCTGTGTGTCATTTTATTTAAATATTTAACAAGTATTATTCATTGTCCATGGCTTGGTCAGAAGGTTGTTCTAACCAATTATCTTCCTGGCCGATAGTGGATAATATCTGTTGCCAACGAGTCGGTGTGCTTGCGTCAATTTCACTGCCGTTTGTTTTTATACGGCAACCACCCTTTTCCATTTGCTCGTCTTCACAAATTTCCCAGCCAGATTGAGACTGTTGATCGCTGAGATATTTGCGTATTAATTCAGCGTCGTCAGGATGCAAAATTAATTGTGGAGGGTGTGATGTATGAGGTAAATGTTTCATGGCCTCTTGGACAATAGGAATAATTAATTCTGGATTTACCTGCAATGCTTTCGAGGTCATTTTTTTTGAGAGATTAAGCGCCAAGGTCAATAAGTCTTGAGCAACATTTTGGTCTATTTCATTTAATTCTTTGTTGAGTGCTGATAGCAATGTATGCATGTGTTCTACCTCAGCTTTGACTTCGGTCTCTGCAAGCTGGTGGCCTTCCTGGTGGCCTGCTGTGTGTCCTTCTTGAAACCCCGCTGCATGGCCTTCTTCTTTTGCTTGACGGTAAATTTCTTTTATTTCTGCTTTATTAAGTATTTTTTCTTTTTCTTGATCATTTGATTTAGCGTCTTTTGAAGTTGACTCGCCTATATTTGGGGTAGGTTTCTCAGCTTTATCGAATGTATCTGGCTCCCATCGCTGATAAGCGGGGAGTTTTTCTTTTGGTATGACATTTGTAGTATTCATTTCATTGTCCTAGTATTAACCACCAAAATAGATATATTTTTATTGGTGTGGGTAATTTTTGTGAAATGTATTTTCTCATGACGCGGTATGAACTAGATGAAACCGTCTTCTCCGCCTCCACCGAGAACAATTTGGCCGTCATCAGCCAGTTGACGTAATACTTTTAGAATTTCTTTTTGTTCGGCTTCAACTTCAGATACACGCACAGGTCCTTTTGATTCGAGGTCTTCCTTTAAGGCTTCTGCGGCACGTTTTGACATATTCTTGAGTATTTTGTCGCGCAATCCTTCTTGTGCACCTTTAAGTGCAATAATCAAAGATTCTGACTGTACTTCTCTTAGTAAAAGTTGAATACCATGGTCATCAATATCTATTAGATTATCGAATACAAACATTTCATCCATTATTTGTTGTGCAAAATCAGCATCATATTGTTTGACGTTTTCAATGACACTGCTTTCTTGAATTGATGACATGAAATTGAGAATTTCTGCTGCCGCACGTATGCCGCCCATGGGTGCTTTTCTGATGTTATTGCTGCCGGACATTAATTTAGTGAGGACATCATTGAGTTCGCGTAATGCGTCAGGTTGAATACTGTCGAGTGTTGCAATGCGTAATAAGGCATCATTACGGAGTCGCTCGGTAAAGAGACTAAGAATCTCACTGGCTTGATCGCGTTCAAGATGAACTAGAATTGTGGCAATAATTTGTGGATGTTCGTTTTTAATCAGCTCTGCAACTGATGGTCCGTCCATCCATTTTAAACTTTCAATGCCACTGGTATCGCCGCCGTGCAAAATACGGTCAATCAAATTAGCCGCTTTTTCATCACCTAGTGCATTGGTAAGTACTTTGCGAATATATTCATCTGAGTCTTGGCCAAGTGCCGTTCTTTCTTCAGCTTGCTCGCAGAATTCTTTAAGTACAGAATCTATTTGGTCGCGATTAACGTTATTTAGATTAGCCATAGCTGTGCCCAATTTCTGAGCTTCTTTGGGCGATAAAAATTTAAAGACTTCTGCGGCCGGTTCTTCTCCTATAGACATCATTAATATTGCGCTCTTTAGAACGCCGTCATCACCCATTTCCAGATACCCATTCTTTGACAACGTTGGCAACAATTGCGGGTTCATCAGTAGCTAATTGTTTAACCATATTAAGATTTTCTTGATAAGCGGATGAGGTGCTTGGCTTATGCTCGATCTGATTGCCTAGTTCATCGACTTTTAATGCAGCAGTATTATCTTCGCTAAGTGGCAAAGCAGCGACGGGTGTTGTTAGTTGAGTTAAGTTTCTTAAAAAAGGGCGTAATACTTTAAGTAAGAAAAATAATACGATTGCAGCGATCAGCAATTGCTTGCCTATTTCTTTTGCTAATAAGATCATATCTGGGTTTTGCCATAGCGCAATATCAATCATTTTTTCGTCTGCAAGGTTAAACAGATTGTTTGATACGGTGAGAGTATCGCCACGGTTTTCATTGAAGCCCATGGCATCTTTGACAAGTTCATTTATTTTGGTAATTTCCTCTGCTGTCAAAGGTTCATGGGTGATATTGCCTTCTTCATCAGTAAGAGCGCGATAATTAACAACAACGGCAGCCGAAAGTCGTTTGATGCCGCCAATCGATTGGCGAGTATGCTGGACTGTTTTGTCAACTTCATAATTTATTGTAGATTCAGTGCGCCTGTCTGTGGGTATTTCTACAGGATTATTAACGACTTCTTCTCCATCCTCATTAAACTCAATGGGGGCGTTGTCAGGTTCAGGTGGGCGGTTTGTTAATGCGCCTGGTATACCGCCATTAAAGGGTGAGTTTGTTGATAAAGACTCTGTGCTTTGTTGGCTGCGGATAGAAGCGGGTTCGGTTTCACTGTTATTGGGTTTATAGATCTCTTCCGCTCGTTCGATACGTGAAAAATCAACATCAGCTGTGACCTGTGCGCGGACATTATTTGGGCCTGTAATCGGTGAAAGTATGGCCTCGATGCGATTAGTATAACCATCTTCTAATTCTTTTAGATAATACAGTTGACTAGGATCCAGTCCTGTTTCCGTCTTATTATCCGGTTGTGTGCTTAATAGGTTCCCGTTTTGATCAACGACAGTCACATTTTTTACCGGGAGATTAGGCACGCTACTCGATACTAGATGAACAATAGCACTGACTTGTTCTTCACTGAGTAATCGACTTGAGTATAAATTGAGTAATACAGATGCGCTGGGTTGCTGTTTTTCTCTGGCAAAAACAGAAGGTTTTGTTAATGCAAGATGCACGCGTGCGCTTTGGACAGCGGACAATGACTGAACCGAGCGTGCTAACTCACCTTCTAATGCGCGTTGATAATTGATCTGTTCTAGAAATTGGCTGGACCCGAATTTCTGGTTCTCCATGAGCTCAAAACCAGCTAAGGCACCTTTTGGTAGTCCTTGGCTGGCTAATTTCAAACGGACCTCATGTATTTGATTGCCAGGGATCAGAATTGAACCGCCACCTTGAGCAAACTTATAGGGTACGTTCATTTGTTGTAAAGCGTTGACAATTTCGCCGCCATCTTGATCAGAAACATTGGAATATAACACCCGGTAATCAGGTGTTTGACTCCATATCCATGCGCCCACAATGATTGCGATGATAGCCGCAGTAGCGACCATTAGTCCGAGTTTCTTCTCGGTTGATAGCGCGGCTAGTTGATCAATGCGGGTTTTAGCGTGGGTTTCGTTTGGCTCGCTGGGTACTGTTGCCACTAAAATTGTCTCCTGCTAAGTCGGTGTATTACTGGTGTTGTGTAATGACGTTTAAGTGTGCTAATTAACAAGACAGGAATCAGACAATTGGTCTGCTACTCTTTAATGAGAGATAAAAAGTTGAATAGACTAATTGTTTCTGTTGGTTCTTTTATTCGTGATCAATTAAATAAATTGTTGGTTGTACCGTAATAAAATAATATATACAGTTTTCAATTTTTCCTATTTGTTAGTGTTCTATTCGATACTGGAATTATCTAGAAAATTACTAAGAATGAATGCTTAAACAAAGCAAATTTGTCAGTCTTATTCTGACAATGAAGGTAGGTGTAGGTGATGCTATGCTTCATGTAACTTCAAAAATTGTTTTATAGATTAGTGCAAACAGACACCAACATAATGATCACATCGACATCGGACGCGTCCTCAACTGACCATGAGCAGTTACGGCATGCATTTGCTATTTTTAATGAGACATCTGAGCAGCTTTCCGGTGCTTATAAAGAATTACAAACCGAAGTTACGCAACTGACTAAAGAGCTTGCTGTTGCTAATGGGGAATTGCATCGACAGCTTGTCGCAAAGGAAGATTTATCTCAGCGCTTAACTTTGTTATTAACTGCATTACCCGCAGGCGTTATTGCGTTGGATACGGCTGATTGTGTCGAGCAGGTTAATCCAGCGGCCATATCGATTTTGGGTGAACCGCTGATGGGTTTGTCATGGTTGAGTGTTTTAGATGAGCGTTTAAGTCAGACAATAGTTGCTAGTGAATGGAATCTTAAGCAAAATAATGCGGTATGTTCACGGCGTGTGCGTATTGAAAGTAATACTTGTGAATCAACGGGTAGAAGAATCTTGCTAGTACATGACATTACTGAGGCGCATGCGATGCAGGAACAGGTTAAGCGCAATCAGCGATTGACATCTATGGGTGAAATGGCCGCCAATCTTGCGCATCAATTACGTACTCCCTTATCGACCGCTTTATTATACGCCACACATTTAGGTGATGGGTCATTGGCTGCAGGTGAACGTCAACAATTTGCTTCTAAAACAACGGAACGCCTCCATCATCTTGAGCATTTGATCAACGATATGCTGCGTTTTGTTAAGGGTGAAACTACTCAGTTGGAGGAAATCGTTGTTTCAAATTTGTTGGCGGAAATGAAACATGCTATTGAGCCTCAGATGGTGCGTTTTAATTTAAAGTTTATTGTGCATGACAATAGTGAAGGGGTCAGCCTAATGGTTGACAATAAAGCATTGTGTGGTGCATTGACTAATCTTTTAGTAAATGCCATGCAATTTTCATGTGTAGGTGATTGTGTTGTGCTTACGTGTGATGTCGATAACAATGCAGTGATACTAACCGTGAGTGACGATGGCCCAGGTATTGATATGGAAGTTCAAGAGCGTTTGTTTGAGCCGTTCTTTACTACACGCTCTGAAGGTACAGGGCTTGGTTTAGCTATTGTACGTGGCGTGATTCAGTCAATGGGCGGTAGTGTTCAAGTAAATTCGCTGCCTAATGCTGGTTGTGAATTTGTTATTTGGTTACCAAGAAATAAAGGAGTCTCATAAATGAAAAAACTCCCCATTTTGATTGTAGAAGACGATCATGATTTATTAGAAGCAATATGCGCCACGATGAGGCTGGCAGGTTATAAGACGCTTGCAGCCTCTGATGGAGAAACTGCACTGAAATTATTACAGACACATCAAGTGGGTATGATTGTTAGCGATGTACAAATGAAGCCAATGGGTGGCATTGTTTTATTAAATAAAATTAAAGCATCCTACCCGGAATTACCCGTGTTACTCATGACCGCATATGGCGAAGTAGATAAAGCTGTGACGGCCATGCGCATTGGTGCTTGCGATTATTTATTAAAGCCATTTGATCCAGATAGTTTATTGGTTCATGTTGAGAAATATTTGTTGTCAGTGCCAAAAGATGATGTTGGAATTATTGCAAAGGATCCTAATACTCTTGCTTTACTGTCATTGGCAACGCGTGTTGCAAAATCTCCAGCAACCGTCATGTTGACGGGTGAGAGTGGGAGCGGAAAGGAAGTCATGGCGCGCTTTATTCATCAACATTCATCACGGTCAGAAAAGCCGTTTGTTGCGATTAATTGTGCGGCTATTCCTGATAATCTTCTAGAGGCAACATTGTTTGGTTATGAAAAAGGTGCGTTTACCGGCGCGGCACATGCTCAAGCGGGTAAGTTTGAGCAAGCGGATGGTGGGACTTTGTTACTTGATGAGATATCTGAAATGCCCTTGGAGTTACAGGCAAAATTACTTCGCGTATTGCAAGAACGTGAAGTTGAGCGTGTAGGGGGTGTTAAAACGATTAAGTTGGATATCCGGCTAATTGCCACATCTAACCGTAATATGCTTGATATGGTTAATGCGGGTTCTTTCCGAGAAGACTTATATTATCGATTAAATGTTTTTCCGCTGGAAATTCCATCACTGAAAGACCGTCTTTTAGATATTGAACCTTTAGCGCAGCGAATTCTTAGTACTTCTGATGAAGGGCTAACGAAAAAAAATGTAAAACTGTCGAAAGCTGCAATAGCTAAACTAGAAAACTACGTATGGCCTGGAAATATTAGAGAACTGGAGAATGTTATTCAGCGTGCGGTGATTTTGGCGACGGATATAATTAATGTTGACGATTTAAACTTGCCTGAGATAGAAGCTAAAAAAATAGCAATAGAGCGTGATAATATGCCGTGTGACATGAAGACATTGGAGCGAAATCACATCATGGAAACACTTGCTGCCGTGAATGGTTCCAGGAAACTAGCGGTGCAGAGATTAGGGATTTCTGAGCGTACATTACGCTATAAATTGCAACAATATCGTTTAGCCGAATGTTAAAAATGCAATCGCAGTATATTTCTGGTTTTGTGCCGTTAACTATTTATAACCGTAAATATTTGTTGACAAATTTTGTTGGAGAGTATTATGGATAGGTCGGGAATTGATAATGTATTGGCGCAATTAGATGCTGCGTCAGTTACTGCTTCTGGTAATACAAAGTTATCGGCGTCCGAAGACGAAGTTGCAGGAGTTGATTTTAGCCAGACACTCAAAGCAGCCGTGGATCAAGTTAATGGTGCGCAACAGTCAGCCGACCAAATGACTAGAGATTTCGTCAGCGGAGAGTCAGATAAGAATCTGCATGAGGTTATGATTTCTCTACAAAAAGCGAATATATCGTTCCAATCCATGATACAAGTTCGCAACAAATTAGTGACCGCTTATCAAGAAATTATGAATATGCAGGTTTAAGTTACGTTAGTTGTAAGCCAGCGCAAGTAGAACGCGCTAGTTTACTTTGTGTTTTTGTTCTAGCTTAATGATATAACGTTGTATCATCGCAATTTCTTTTGTTGATGGCTTGATGAACTCGCATCCCGCGCGTTTACAAGTGACTTCGTTGTGCAGCTTGGCTTCGTAGGTGTTTTTTACCTTAATATCTACGGTGATTGTACCAATCTCAGGTAGTGTGATTTGGCAGTTCTTAAAGACAGTTTCAGGGTCAAAGCTGACAATAGGGTGTTGGTCAATTACCGCTATACCGCCACAACTGATGTCAAGTAAAACAACTTCGGCTGTTTTGGGTTTATATTCTTTAGGTAATGGAATAGTGCATATTAAAGGTTTGACTGAAGGTGTTGTTATACGAAAGAAGTCCCTTCTTTGCATGCGCATTAGAGACTCAGGTAAATTAACAATAAACGCGCTATCGTCTTGAAACTGTATCTTTTTAATTGAATTACATTTAAATTCAACTTTTACCTTAGCTTGTGATGTAACACAGGTTAGCTTGGCTGTATTTAATGCTTTCCGATTTAATTTTTCGTCATTGCCATAATCTAAAATCATTTTTTTGTTTATCGGATCAATTGCTAGAATCGATGACAGAATAAAGCTATCGCCTTGGTTAAAATAAAGCGTGATGAGTGTTTTTTCTTGCATTATTCCGCGTAGTACAAACTGAATATCAGATTCATTATGGATAGTGTAGCTATCTTCAGGGGCTATGGGTGTTTGGTCTTGTGTGGGCATTGTTTGCTGGTTTCCATTTTTTTATTGTAGGCTATTCAAATCCGGTGGATTATTTGAATTAGCTGTTAGCATTTCTTCTTTATGTTCTAATCGATACAGCCATGCTAATAGTTCAGCCACCGCTATATAAAGTTGTGGTGGTATACGATCATCCAGGTTTACTTGCATTAATAGTGCGACTAGTTCTGTAGACTGATGAACATATATTCCTGATTCATTCGCTCTTTTAATAATTTCCTCGGCAATAACACCATTGCCTTTGGCGACAACTTTAGGTGCTGATTGACCATTACGATAAGCAAGAGCGACAGCAGACTGAATTGTCTTATTTTTCGGTATCTGCTGCATGTATCTCTAAAGCCTTAATGCTTAGTCCTGCAGATTCCAAGGCCGTAGCCAGGGGTGACTGATTATTTTTTAATAATTCTATAGTATCAGTTGCCGGCACATGTAACTTTATACGTACATCCTCAGAATTAAACATCAGTGTCGCGGTAATTTCTCCTAACTTTGGCAATGTAAGACGTAGTTGTGTTTGCCATTGTGATGCTGATTTCTCTGGGTCTTGTCCATTCTCATCGTGTGCATGTTCAGTAATATCCCAGTCCATGAATTGTTCGGGCCAGATTTCACCGCGCCAGTGTATTTGGCCAGAATCCAATGTGGTTAGCTGGTGTTGTACCAAAGGTAAACTTTGTGTGTTAACAGGCGTGTCGGCATTCAATAAAACGGCAGTGGAGGCCGCGACTGCAGCATTGGCTGTTTTTACACTTAATTTACCTTGAGGTTCTTGTTGTAGTTGCGCCAGTGTTTTTTTTCCGTTTACCCATTGTGCTTGATGAGATTCATAGAATAACCCACTTTGTGATAATGCTTTTTGTAATAAAGCGGGTGTTTCTACATTATTTGTTGGTGGATTAGTAAGAACAGGCGTTGCGCTAGAGAGTGGCTGTGGCGTTGTGTTCTTTGCTGAGTCTTGTGCCAATAAACCAAGAAAGCGTCCTGTGGCGCTTATGTTTGAAGGATTCTTCTCAGTGTTTAGGAGGGTGTTGTTTTGCAACGCAAACTTTAATTGTGGTTCCTTTGCAATTAACACAAGTGCCATTTTGTCGCCAGGCCGTGTATTTTCTGGTAGGCGCATTTGTAATGCTTGATTTCCAACTAAAACTTTAAAATTGCCGTTAGAGAGTTGGGTGTCAACTGTGGCTAGGAATCGCTTACCTTGGGAGAAATCTTGTGGTGATTTTAAGGAATCAGAAGCAGATTTAACCGGTGTGACAGGCGTAACGGATTCAATCGAAGCCGTTTTTAGAATAGCATCTGTTTGGTTTATGAACGGAATCATAAAAATTTGTCTTCATGCTAAAGAACTTTTAATTAATCAGAATTCAATAGCTAAAGCCTTATATTTTGTTATTTGGATGATATGCCTGCTGTAAATTGCGCTCACATTTAGTCGTGCTAAGAATGTCTTGTAATTTTGTCATCCATGGCTCGGTGATTGTTCTTATTTGTGCATCGTTGGCGAGTACCTGATGAATGATTTTAACTTTTTTCTGCTGTAATTCTTCGCTTAGATTAAGTTCATGCCCAGTGTTGTTAGAGATAAGCTTATCAGTCAATTTTCTGCATTCTTGTTCTAAATCTACTAACTGATCCCATTCATTGTTTTGAGCGGCAACCAGCATTTTATTGGTTGTTTTCAAAATGTTCTCATAAATATTAATGGATGGTGAATTGTTCATATGTGTCGTCACTCTATTTATTCCTCTCTCTGGCTTTGTAGACTTAGGTTGCTTTTATTTCTTTTGAATCGCCGATGGTTTTCCATGCACCATATAACTCGGTTAATAAATCATTAACTTCATCGATTATTTTTATATCATTCTGAATATTTGCGGTTAATAGTCGATTGGTCATATATTCATAAAGGCTAAATAGTTTTTGAGCGATGTCTTCACCAGTACTCATGTCAAGGCTGGCTTTAAGGCCGTGATCTATTATCATAATGGCTTTAGAAAGCATTTCACCTTTTTTTGCTATTTCATTATGCTGTATGTGAAGCTTGGCTTTTGCCAGTGCTTCTTGTGCGCCTTCAAATAGCATTAGTATCAGCTTATGTGGGTCGGCTGCTTCAACGCCGGTTTCAATGCCCGTACGCTGATAGGCCGCTATTGGATTCATTGCTGCAAACATGTTTTCTCCTTTTTTTTATGTGGTTGATGGCAATGTCCGTCTATTCAGACCCCTAACCACCAATTGTTGGCAGGTTTGCTAATTGTTGTGACAAAAAATTGCTGGTTTGTGTCATGCTGGAAATTAAAGTGTCCAGTGCGGTAAACTGATCGCGAAGACGCTTTTCTGTATTTTCCAGGCGTCGATTTACCGAGTCACGCTGAGAGCCGATATCCTCAATAAAGGAATTGATGCCATCAATGCGACTGTCAATCAGGCTATCGTTATCCAGCATGTTTCCTATCAATTGGTCAAGCTTGAAGGCAAAGCCGCGGGAAAAGTCCACACTGCCACGCGCGCCAGTTGCGCCACCTGTTATATTCAGCACCAGGCCGCTACTGTCTCCCGTGCCTGTCAGGGTTTGACCTGAACCTGTGGCAGTAGCACCATTAATAGTTCCGACCACATCTAAGCCACTGGTTTCAACAGGGTCGCCAAATAGACCTGATTTGCCGTTGCCACCCGTGATTGATACCGTTGAAGTTGAGCCATGTCGGTCAGAAGTTATGTTAAGCACACCGGCGGATTCGGTGACAGCTACCTTGATATCATCAGTGGAAAGTGCGGAGGCGCCATTGATTTTAGATTGTATTTCTGCAGCCAGTGTATCGGCAGTATAAGCGCCTGCAGCAAGGGTTATACTGGCGCTGACACCATCAATTTCCAGATCAAGCGTGTCATTATTGCCGGTGGTGATAGTCAATCCTGCCGCACTATTGCCAACGGCATTGCCCTGTGTGGCAAGCTGGCTGATATCTAACGAATAGACATCATTCTGTGTTTCTGGCGCGGCGCTGACAAATGAAACCAGACTATCGCTTGGTTTGCCAATTGCTGAAAACAGTGTGGATACATCCTTGGTTGAATCATCTAGCACTGTGTCTAATTTGCTCGCGTCAAGTTTAAGTGTGCCATCTGCCTGAAAAGTAATACCAATTTCTGCCAATATTGTCAGTCCGCCACCGGCTGTTGACAGGGGTGTATTGAATACACCACGTAACTGCGACTGAATAGCACGTATTGTGGAGTCGCCAGTCAAGACGGAAGCTTGATTGTTTTCAACATCAAATTTTGATAAATCCGTCAGGGTTGTTCCGAGATCATTGAAGGCGCTAACGAAAGACGCGATTGATGACTGAACACCAGCTTTATCATTTGCGATGGATAGGGTTGAGGTGATACCAACATCTACTTTCAATAAATCAAGCGTGACCCCTTCGATCGCGTCATTAATCGTGTTGGATGCCTTGCTGATAGCAATGCCGTCGATAATTAAGTTGGCATTTTCTGCTGCGACCGTTTCGGTGAGATTGGTTGTGCCACCGGTGGATGCATCGAAAGCCAGCTGCGATAACCCGGTATTATCGTTATTGCTTGAATCATCGTCGGTTACGGTAATTCTTAATGCATTACTTAAACCGGTATCTTTTGAGGAAATCACTAAGCGGTCACCGCTGCCATCATTGACAATGCTTGCCGAGATACCCGCATCAGCGTCATTGATCGCATCGCGTACACCAGCGAGTGATGATTGATTAGGTGCGATAGTTATAGACTGCGCAGCCTTATCTTGATTGAGCGTAAAGGCGCCTTCGCTGCTGTAGGCGCCAAACTGGATCGTCAGCGTACCACTACCTACCGTTGCACTGGTCGATTCAAAATTTTCGGATTTTAACTTCTGTGTCTGAGCTAGACTTTGAATTTCAACTGAGTAATTGCCAGCCACCGCTCCGGGTCTTGCGCTAGCGGTGGCTAGGTTATCGTCGGAAAAACTCGCTGTTACGGCAGAAAAGGTTGCCGGGTCCGTAAGTGCAGAGATGCCGTTCTGGAAAGAGGATAAGGCACCCTTCACGTTGCCGAAAGCAGATAATTTTGCTTGTTGTCTTGCCTCCTTGCCATCTAGTGTAGCAAGGGGTCGGCTTTCTACTGCCATAAGCTGGCTGACAATGTTGTTGACATCTAGCCCAGAGCCTAATCCTGGTGACGATAGCATAGATTTAATCCTGTAGTAAGTTGGGTCTTGCTTTGATTATGCTTTATCGCTAAATAATAGACCTTGCACTTTATCCAGCGTGCGCGCTATTGAAATAGCTTCTTCGGATGGAAACTGTCGTATGACTTCCTGCGTTTGTGAATCTAAAACTTTAACGATTGTTTTACCGGTGTCTACATCAATAGAGAACTTTAAGTTTCTTGCTGCTTTATCTGTGAAATCTTGAATTTGATCCACAGCTTGTTGTAGTTTCTCATCTGATACGGGTTTTGAGTCAACGTTTTGTTGTTCTATTGGCGTAGGTAAGGGTTCAACATTTTTTGTGTCAGTTGTGTCAGTTGCCTTTACTGTCTGTGCAGATCCCTGTAAATTTGCTGTTGTCGATGTTGAAGGTTTTATATAGCTAGCCGTCGACTCCATTATTTGATTAATTGACATGATGTGACTCCTTGAAGTTGGAATGAGAACGCGAAGCAACCTTTTCGTTCACTTCGCGTATCATCATTGTGTCCTTCCTTCCTTCTCTTAACGTAACAGTGAAAGAACATTATTTGGCAATGAATTTGCTTGTGCCAAAATTGCTACACCGGCTTGTTGCAGTATCTGCCCACGGGTCAAGTTAGCCGTCTCAGATGCGAAGTCAGCATCCTGGATTCGACTACGTGCAGCGGAAAGGTTCTCAGAAGTGGATTGTAAATTTCCAATAATTGAAGAGAACCGGTTCTGGATAGCTCCTAGGTCACCACGTTGGGAATTTATAGAGTCAAGTGCAGCGTCTAGACGAAGGATCGCACTTTGAGCGCCTTCCGCTGTCCCGAGATCAACAATGTCTACACCATCCGTGTCCTTGGCAATAGCTGCTGAGAGGCCGACAGTGGCTACCGCGCCGCCAACCGTGATTGATTCAGTTGCAGAAATATTAAGTGTTCCTCGTAGTTCATCAGCAAAATCCCCGGCGGCTACAGAGATGCCGTCAGTGCCTGCAACGAAGCCGGTACCTGATTCCGCTACATTAATGTTACGGCCATCCGCGGCGGATAGTGTTAGATCGCCGCCATTGAGACTGGCGAGTACACCTGTTGTACTAGAATTGGTATTGATCGCATCACGTATTTCTACATTTGTGAGTGCGGTGGCGACATCTGCGCCTGAGAAGATTGCTGTACCGTTGACAGTCAGGGTGTATGTATCAGCTGCAGTTCCGCCAACGGTACCAACTGTCTCAGTTCCAGAAGTGGATGCGTTGACTTTGACGCCGGCAACGCCAGCATCATTGATTGCAGCTGCTTTGGCGAATGCGGAAGTAGCATCCTGACCAGTTTCAGTGCCTACGAAGCTTGTGCTGGCAGTAATGCCTGTGGCTGATCCACCAGCTACTGCAATAGTTATGTCTGTAGATGCTGCTGCTGTAACTTCTGCGCCAGTCTCTTGCGCGATCTGTCCTATGCTGCCAGACTTAGCACTGCCGATAGAAAAGTCTATAGTCTGATTTGCATTCGCGCCAACTTGGAACGAAGCGCTGCTGAAAGAGCCATCAATAATACGCTGGCCATTAAATTCAGTGCTTAGTGCGGTTCTATCAATTTCTTGTATTAACTGTGCCGCCTCATTTTGTAAGGCTGCACGATCACTTGTGCTGTTGGTTGAGTTGGCTGATTGTACGGCTAGTTCACGTATGCGCTGTAAATTATTGCCTATTTCACCTAATGCACTTTCAGCAGTTTGTGAAAGTGAAATGCCGTCATTAGCGTTACGAGTTGCTTGATTTAAGCCTCTTATTTGCGATGTCATTCTTTCAGAAATCGCTAAGCCAGCAGCATCATCTTTTGCACTGTTAATTCTCAAGCCAGAGGATAAACGCTCAAGTGATGTGTTTAGTGATGATTGAGACGTATTAAGATTACGTTGTGCGCTTAATGACGCAATATTTGAATTTATACTTTGTGGCATTTGGATTCTCCTTTAATTGAATGCTTTACTTTTGGCATTTTTGCCTTTACGTTGGTTTGGTCCTGCAATCCAAGAGGGAAACAAACCGCTGTTGAGATCAGTTATCGGGTTGTTATTTCAAAAGTTTAGTTCTTGTAATTCATATTGCTGCGTTGTTTTCTTGCATTAATGCTGGTCAAGCTTTTATCATTAGGCGTTGTGGCTCTTGATGTTTGTTAGAGACGGCCTGTTAAAGAGTCGAGCCTTTATAGGCTAATAACTGGTTATATTAAAGGTCTATAATACGCTCTAGAAAACACTTCTTTCTGTTTGATTTATCTTGTAAAATAAGACAAACGGTAAGTTGGTCTGGTTTTAAAGGCAATGTTAAAGCGCATGGAATGAGCATGAAAAGTCTGAATATACTAATAGTCGAGAGTTCTTCTGAAGATGTGGAAAGGATTCAGCATGTGCTTAGTGAGGGTGGGCTGTGCTTTGATTGTCTATGTGTTGCAACTGCAACTGAACTACATAAAGCGTTAACTGATAAGTATTGGGATGTAATTTTGTCAAGTTACAGCTTGCCGAGTTTTAACGCTGAAGAGGCCCTATCTGTATTATCGACCTATCAATTAGATATTCCGTTTATTGTTTTATCAAGCCATGCTGGTGAAGAAGCGGCGGGTGCCTTGATGGATATGGGTGCGTATGATTTTGTGATGAAAGCTAATATGGCCAGGTTGGTTCCTGCGATTAGGCGAGGACTTAAAGAAGTTAAGAATGCTTTGCGGTTTAATGAAGCGCAAGTAGCATTGCAAAAAAGTGAGACGCGTTTTCGAGCAATTACTGCTAATCTCCCCAGTGTGGTTTTTCAGTTTTTGTTGGAGAAAGAGGGCGCGATAAGCTTCCCTTATGTAAGTGATGGGTCGGTTACATTACTTGGCATGACGCCACGGATATTAATGGATAGCCCTATATTGTTTCCTGAACTGATTTTGCAAGAAGACAAAGGTATTTTTGATCAGCTAATGATGACATCAGTTGAGCAACTGACAACATGGAATTGGGAAGGGCGCATTCAAGTAAAAGGCTATGCTGATATAAAATGGATTAGCCTCAGAGCAACACCCAGGAGAACAGAGCGTGGCGCAACTTTGTGGGATGGTATTATGATTAATATTACCAGAAACAAGTTGACCGAAAAAGAGATTGCTCGCTCTCGTGAGCAACTTGCTGAGCTTTCGTCTTATTTGCAAAAGATTAAAGAGCATGAGCGGGCACATATTGCACGTGAAATACATGATGATATTGGTGGAACATTAACGGCTATCAAATTTGAATTGCAACCTTGCTTAGATGAAACGCCGCGATTGCCTGTTTTTTATCAGAAAAAAGCAAAGTCAGTTGAGGCTTTGGTCGATCGAGTGATTGATAGTACACGTAGAATCTCGCTGGATTTGCGTCCAGGTATTTTAGATTGTGGGATTGTTGCGGCAATTCAGTGGCAGACTAAAGAGTTTACTGATCGTACCGGGATTTTATGTGACGTTTCATGTGATACGGAAGACATACCACTTGATGCTGATTTGTCTGTTGCGATTTTCCGTATTTTTCAGGAAACGCTGACTAACATTTCTAAACATGCACAGGCTAAAAATATTCAAGTGAAGCTGGAAGAGATAGACGAACTAATTTTTCTTGAGGTTGCCGATGATGGGTGTGGTATTAATATATCAGACATAGAAAAACAAGATTCATTCGGTATTAGAGGAATGCGTGAACGCAGTCAACAATTGAGGGGTAATTTTAATGTTTCTGGCGTGCCGGATAAAGGAACCAAAGTCACTATTTGTATACCTATTAGTGATGTTAAAAATTATACAATTCAAATGAATGAGACGAACGATCTATTGGAAGATTTGTCATTACCAAAGTCCGCACGTGTGATGAAATCGAAAGCTTCATGATATTGAGCAGTATCTAGGGGATATTAATGATACGTATTATGATTACTGACGATCATGCCATTGTACGCCAAGGTCTTAGGCAAATACTGAGTGAAACTGACGATCTGAAAGTGACTGGTGAGGCAGAAACAGGATTTCAGGCTATTAAGATTGTGCGCCAGAAGACTTTTGATGTGATGTTACTAGATATTTCATTGCCAGACAGAAATGGCATTGAGATACTTAAGCAAGTTAAAAAAGACCAGCCAAACCTAGCTGTTCTTGTGTTGAGTATGCACACTGAACATGAATTTGCAGTGCGTGCACTAAAAGCAGGGGCTGCGGGTTACTTAAATAAACAAAGCGCGCCAGCCCAGCTTGTAACAGCCATACGTCAGGTGGCGTCTGGCGATAAATATGTCAGCCCAGCTGTAGCCCAAGAATTAGCAAATGCTATCGGGACAGATTCTGACCAACCGTTGTATACCAATTTATCTGATCGGGAGTTTCAAACTTTGTGTCAGATTGCTGCAGGAAAAACACTGGCAGATATTTCTGCAGAGATGTTTCTAAGCCCAAAAACTGTGAGTGTTTACCGCGCAAGACTTTTGGAAAAACTTAAGCTAACCAATAACTCTGAATTAATTCGATATGCGATAAAAAATAAATTAGTTGATTGATTTTGATTGTTTATCGTTTTAGCTCGTGTATTTATTTGATTGGAATGTAAAGTTTTACCTGTCATTTGTCGTTTTATTTAATTCATTGTTACAGCCTTCGTTGCTAATACTTCATGAGTTATGAATAAAAATTCCAATCCATCTATTATTGCTCGGGAAACACTACAGCAATTAGCAACTCTCAAGATACCGCCAACACCTGACAATTACCATAAATTGTATACTAAGATAGCGGGCAGCTCTGCTCAACGTATGAGTCCTAATATGGCAGAAATGCTTTCTGAGCTAGCTAAAGAATTTCCGCGTAATACGCCGGAATTGGTTAGTTATGCTAATAATCTTGAATCATCAGTGAGCGAGCAAAATTGGCGTAAGTATAAAGCTGTCTTGGGAAATTTAATTAATATAGCAGCGATATCAATTGATGCCCAGTCGGAATCAAGTAAGTCCTCCACTAAACAGACTAGGCGGCCTAGTATTTCATGGGGTGAAATGATTGCTTCTATCATGAAGCAACTTGAGATACCTCATGGTTCCTTAACGAGAGTTAAGAAACGTGATGGATTGAATCGTGTGCTAACAAAGTTTTCAGCAAATCCAGAGCAATTGTATGACAAGTTGAGTTCTCTTCTGGATTCCTGGGTTGCGCTGGCGGCCGCGAGCAAAGAATCAGTAGAAATTGAGGTTGCTGATGCTCTGCCTCTAGGAGACAAATTATCAGAAGATGCCGAGATTACAGAGATAGCTCAGAGTGATGTGCCGCAAAGCGATTCGGCTGCGATGTTCATGGGCCAACTAAGAGAATTGCTCGCTGTTATATTGGAGCATATAGCTACGCTACATTTAGGTGATGCGACATTTGTCGATGAAGCAAGATCATTGGCACGCAAGGTTCGGTTAATTAATAACGGTGAAGAGTTAGAACAATTTGTTGCAAGTTTTAAGCAGCTTGGAATCAGCCTTAATTCATTTGGTAGTAGCTCTGCCATTCTACAACAAAGATTATTAAAATTATTTAATCTGCTCGTGGACAGCACCGGAGAGTTGTTGGCAGAAGATAAATGGCTGCAGCGTCATATTGCTATGTTGCGTGAAACCATGTCTGAGCAGTTGGATTTGAACGTGATTGAACAAGCTGAGTATCATATAGAAGAAATACTCAGCAAGCAGAATGAGATTAAAAGTAGTTTGGGTGAGGCAAAAACTACGTTAAAACAAATGATAGCTTGTCTGGTTGGCAATATTGAAGACTTGTCGACAACAACCGATGATTACCATGACAAGATAGCAGGTTATTCAGAAAGGATTAACCAAGCAAAGGAGATTCCAGATCTTAATCAATTGCTTGTGGAAATAATGCATGAAACTAAACAAATGCAAGGTCGTGTGCTGAGTTCTCGTGACGAGTTTCTGGCAGCGCGTGCTGAAGTGAAGATCGCTGAGGGAAAAATAAATCAACTTGAAACAGAGCTGCTAGAAATGGGAGAAAAGGTTCATGAGGACCATTTGACGGGCATCTTAAATCGGCGCGGCTTAGATAATGCGTTTGAGCGTGAATCTGCGCGTGCAATAAGAAGCCAAAAGCCCTTGTGTTTTGCATTGCTTGATATTGATAATTTCAAGCGACTTAATGATGTACACGGCCATCATGTAGGAGATAGCGCCTTGGTTTACTTAGTTGAAGCAGTTAAGGAAATAACACGGCCGCATGATATTGTTGCGCGTTTTGGGGGAGAGGAGTTTGTGATTCTGTTGCCTGACGCAAATATAGAAGAAGCTGTTATCGTTATTTCCAGGGTTCGGCGCAACCTTACTAAGCGTTTCTTTTTGCACGAGAATAAGCGGTTGTTAATTACATTTAGTGCAGGTGTCGCTGAATATCAAATTAATGAAAGCCAGGACAGTATTGTCGTTAGAGCTGACAAAGCCTTGTACCAGGCAAAAAATAACGGTAAGAATCAAGTGGTTGCTGCAGATATCTCATAGAGTATTTAAATCTAAATCCTTCGACTGTTTTCTTCTTCTTTAAATAGAGGTGATTTCTCCATTTGTTCCATCATTTAATCGGTAGTGGTTCTGCTAATTTACACAACAGGCAGGCAATACCGGTTTGGGTTCTCCTTCGCAATCCAACGAATCAAATCCTCCCCGGGAAGCTCGTCAGTTTATAGTGTTCTTTTTGAGGGTAAGTTATGCAAATTCTAAATGAAAGAAAACCGTTGCGATTGGTTAAGTCAACAGATAATTTAGAAGGCTCTAAGATGACTGGATTCACTAAGACTATGGTTGCTTCAGATAAGTACTATAAGCAAGTTGAGCATTATGCGCAGCAAATTCGTCGCACGAGCGATGTGGATGAAATTATCAATATTCTTGATGTTGTTTTATCTGAAACAAAGGGCCTGCAATTGACCGATGAAGTCAACGCAGCACAAGAGCAAGTTCAGCATGCGGAACAAAAAATTCAGTTACTGAAAAGCGAATTAGAACAGCTGAGAGAGTTGGTACATACTGACCAAATGACGGGTGCATTTAATCGTCGTGGTCTTGATGAGATATTTATTCGTGAAGCTGCTCGTGCTGACCGAAGTGACCTATCGCTCTGTGTTGTAATGATTGATTTAGATAACTTTAAGCAGACCAATGATAGTTTCGGGCATCAGTTTGGTGACAACGTGTTGATGCATTTAGTTGCCGTGGCTAAAGAAACATTACGTCCGAGTGATATTATTTCTCGTTATGGTGGAGAAGAGTTTGTCGTTCTGCTGCCAGAAATTAGTCTGGAAAAAGCAATATCAGTTATTCATCGTTTACAGGGAAATCTTGCGAGACAATCATTGCAGTATTCTGAAAGTCAATCTGTGCTGGTTACTTTTAGCGCTGGTGTGGCTGTGCGTGATTTTGGAGAGCACCAAAATTCGGTAATCAGTCGTGCGGATCAAGCATTATATAAAGCAAAGCATGCCGGAAAGAATTGTGTGATACCTGCTTAAAATAAGCACTAAAAGAAGTAACGATAGTTGCTTGTACTGACTAAATATAGTAGTGGGTATTCACCTCCTTGATGAGATGGTTTTTTATTTGTGGATAATAAACTTCATCAGATCTGTATTTTTGCAAGGTTTTAATAGTCAGCTTTTTGGGAAAAATCGATATTTTTTCGATGAGCTATCTAGTTATAAAGATCAAATAATTCTATTTGATTAAGACCATAAATTAAAAAAAACTATCAATTAAATAGTTCGATATTGACTGTATCTGACGAATTATACCGGAGGAAGGAATGGAGGAAGTTTTTCTTGGAAGGCAACCAATTCTTGATCGTGATCAGAATATAGTTGCATTTGAATTGTTATTTAGAATAGGTCGTACAGCGGAATTTACTATAGAGAATGACCTGTCAGCAACAGCAAATGTAATTGTTAATGCATATGGTCAATTAGGCATTCAAAATGTGTTAGGTCAGCAAAGGGGCTTCATTAATGTTGACGCTGAATTACTAATGAGCGATGTCATTTGTTTGCTTCCTAGTAAGCATGTTGTACTCGAAGTCATGGAAACGGTAAAAATCACAAATGAGGTAGTGCAGCGTTGTATTGAATTGAAGCAAATGGGCTATCAACTTGCGCTTGATGACGTCACGGAGATCAATGATGGTATTGAGTTGTTGTTGCCTGTTGTTAATGTAGTGAAAGTGGATGTGCTTGAGCTGGAGAAAGAAACGATATCTGACTTAGTTAAGAAATTGAGTCGTTGGCCAGTTTTACTTTTAGCAGAGAAAGTTGAGAGTGATGAGCAGGCAAAATATTGCATGGAACTAGGCTTCCAGATGTTTCAGGGGTATTACTTCGCTAAACCAGAAATCATGGCTGGAAAGCGCGCCGACCCAGCTAAGCTGGCTTTACTGAAATTACTGACACTTGTAATGGGTGATAGTGACGCGGAAGAAATCGAGAAGGAATTCAAGCATCAGCCCGGTCTAAGCTATAACTTATTACGAATGGTGAATTCGGTGGCTTCGGGTCTGCCGCAAAAGATAAATTCTATCAAGCATGGCATCATGATACTGGGACAGAAACAACTACAACGATGGATACAGTTGCTGTTGTACTCCGCTGATAAATCAGGCGAGAGCATGTCAAATGCCTTGATGCTGACTGCAGCTACACGTGGAAAACTAATGGAGTTAATTGCTTTAGCTGATCGACCGCATGATAAGAATCATCAGGATCGAGCATTTATGGTCGGTATTTTATCCTTATTAGATGTGCTGCTTGGTATTGAAATGCCTAATATCGTTGATAAACTTGGTATACCAGAAGATATGAGCCAAGCGCTGCTGCTTCGGGGGGGGCGTTTAGGCGATCAACTGCGGTTAATTGAAGCAAATGAAAAAGGTGAAGCTGAAACAGTTCAAACTATGTTGAATGATATGGGCTTTTTAAGCTTAGGTGAGTTTACAAATATAGAGTTGGAAGCCTTGAGTTGGGCTAACTGCATAGGTGATACTGCAAATTAATTTTTGGTTGAAGATGAAAAAATAAATACGTCGTCGGCTCAAAGCCGCATTTATCGGCCACCTGGCCGATCTGCAATAAAGCTCATCTTTATTAACTAGGAGGCTGTCCGAAAATAGAATGATCTACTGCGGAAAAGCTATTTTGGCCAGATTCTCCGCTCATTTTCGTTAAATAGAATAACTATTTGCCTCAAATGATCAAAAAATCTGTCCCAAAATTACTTCCCCTCGCTACGACATCTATTCTCGGACAGCCTCCTAGTTCCTCGCCTTTACCACAATTTACTCAAGAATTCTTAAGCTCAACATCAATACATCTTTCCCGCCTAAAGGTGTGGGGTTTACAGATCTCGTATTAAATACTCTAAATGTTTCAAGAAATAGGCGGTAATTGTTGATTCTATCCTCTTTAAGGAAAGCAAGTTCTGTGTCGATAAATACGTGTAAGTATTTATTTCCTTTATATGTAAGGGGTGGCCAGTGCCAATAATAGAACGTAAGAAAAAATGGCTGTTTAATACTTTAGCAGGAATAGTTCTTGTTTTTGTTGGAATCCAGATTTATTGGTTTTTAGATGAAAGTGGATCAGCTATGCAAGGGTTGTCAATCTTAACTAGTGTAGGTTTGGTTTGGGCGTTGGTGATGTTGTCAGTGGTCGAGCATGATAAAAGTTCAGATATACAGCTGGAAAATAATAGGCTAAAGGATGACCCGTCAAATGAACGGCAAGCCTTGGTTCCGGAAAGTATTTGCACTATAGAGGCAGACGAGTATTTTTGTGGAATCAAAAATGATTTGGGGCAGGCTGATAAATTAGTTAACGATGCAGTTAATAATCTTGTGATGAATTTTAACTATATTAGTAAGTTAACTAGTTCACATCATAGCATGGTTGTGGCGATCGAAAAAATGGCGACACCCGCAGATAATGAGCCAGTTTTACAGCTACTAAAGCAGCAGATGAAGATTGCAGAAAAAATTGAGCAAGAATTGTCGGCGGCAGTTACCTCGTTGCAGTTTGGAGATTTAGTGACTCAATTACTAAGTCATACAACAGATGAAATTGATGCGCTCAATATGTCGCTGCATCGTATCGACAGGCAAAGCATCAATAGAACCAGTACAAAGAATCTTGATGAGATTCATCAAGAAATTTCAGATGCAGTCGTTTCAGTCAGAGAAAAAAATAAAAGTAAGCCAGTAGTGCAGCAAGGTATGCGAGTAGGTGAAGTTGACTTATTTTAGTGAACTTGTAAATAGGATTTTTAAAGTACGAGAATTAGTCCAGAAATAAGGAGACAGACAAGAGATGGCTAAAACGATACTTGCGGTAGATGATTCTGCTTCAATTCGGCAAATGGTTACTTTTACGTTAAAAGGCGCCGGTTACGATGTGATAGAGGCCGTAGACGGTCAAGATGCGCTCGATAAAGCAAATGCTCATAAAGTAAACCTAGTGTTAACGGATATTAATATGCCGCGTATGGATGGTTTGCAATTGCTCGGATTATTAAGGAAATTATCCCACTATAAATCTGTTCCAATTTTGATACTTACTACTGAGTCTGATGATGACATTAAAGCAAAAGGAAAAGAAGCTGGCGCAACAGGCTGGTTAGTTAAACCTTTTGATCCTAAGAGACTGTTAGAAGTTATTGGAAAAGTTATTGGATGATACCTGGTTGTCGTAAGGTGAAATTCATAAAGTAGAAAGGTTTTGTAGGAATTATTCTCAGGACTTGTAAGACTTATTCTAAGTTAACTTATTTTTTCACCTTTCACCTTGTGATTCCCCTTGATCTTGCTGCGGGGATAGGTGCAGAGCGCGCGGAGCAAATTTATTCAAAAAGGTGTTTTGGGTGTTAGTCGGCGCTAAATTTTAAACGGGATTGGATATGGGTAGTGATCTAGAACAGTTTTATGAGGTGTTTTTTGAGGAATCCTCAGAATTGTTGGCGGAGATGGAGGCCTGTTTGCTTGAATTGGATGTTAATTCCCCAGACATGGAAGATATGAACGCAATCTTTCGAGCTGCTCATTCTATTAAAGGTGGCGCGGGCACATTTGGTTTTACAGATATGACGGAGATGGCGCACATGTTGGAGACGCTGCTGGATAAACTGCGAAAAGGTGAGCTCGACGTTCGTAGCGAAATGATAGACGCTTTTCTAAAAGCGGGAGATGTTATCAAAGATCAATTAGCAGGTCATCGTGGAAATGGTCAGGCGGATCCAGCTGCTGCTGCTGCTGTGCGTGAAGAATTGAGTAAATTCTCAGAAGAAACTTCTGATTCGGCAGGAGTGAGTGCGGAAGGTGCGCCACCAGTTGCGGAATTAACAGAAAAGAATGCGCCAGTACCAACAACTGAGGAAACGGTTCTTATCATAGAGTTTCCAAATGATGGGTTAAATGATAAGGCACGAGAAAATTTACTTTCTAGCTTAAGTGAGCTGGGCGAACTTGAGAAGCTTGTTTTTAGTGAGTCTGAACCGAGCAGTAAGTTACGATTAGTAACTGATTCAACTGAGGAGGATGTTTGGGAGATACTTGCATTTGTAGTGGATCCATCTAATCTGAAAATAGAAACAGAGGTGCTGAAAGAAGATTGCGCGAGTGAACAATTGCCAGCAGACGAATCAGTTGTTGATTCTGCTGATGTTGATGAGCCCGAGCCAGAAGAGCCTTATGGGCTTTTCCCTGATGCACCGGGAAACACAACAAAACTCTATGGATCCTTCCCCGGAGCGCCTGCAGCACCTGCAGATGCAAAAGACGGTGAAGCGAAGCCAGGGGGTAGGAAAGTATCAGTCAATAACAAAAATACATCCTCTACCAAGGCTTCAGCTAATTCTGCTGAAACATCCTCAATTCGAGTCAGTATCGAGAAAGTTGATCAGATGATCAATCTTGTTGGCGAGCTGGTTATTACTCAGGCAATGTTAGCTCAGACAGCTTCTGAAGTTGACCCAGTTATTTTTGAGAAATTGCTAAGCGGCATGAACCAGCTTGAACGCAACACCAGAGATTTGCAAGAATCGGTCATGTCAATTCGCATGTTGCCGATTAGTTTTGTTTTCAGTCGCTATCCACGTGTGGTACGTGATTTGGCGTCAAAACTCAATAAGAAAATCGAATTAAAGCAAGTGGGCGAAAGCACTGAACTAGATAAAGGTTTAATTGAAAAAATTGCTGATCCGTTAACACATTTAATACGTAATAGTCTTGATCATGGCGTGGAAATGCCTGATGTGCGGATAGCTGCAGGCAAGCCTGCTCAAGGTACGATTACGTTACGTGCTTTCCATCAAGGCGGCAGTATTGTCATTGAAGTGGGTGATGATGGTGCAGGTCTCAATCGTGAAAAGATTCTTGCTAAAGCCAGAGAGCGTGGATTGCCTGTACATGGCGAAATGCCGGACTCAGAAGTCTGGATGTTGATATTTGAAGCAGGTTTTTCAACAGCCGCCGTTGTGACAGATGTCTCTGGGCGTGGTGTCGGCATGGACGTTGTTAAACGTAATATCAGTGCAATGGGCGGTCGAGTAGAAATCGAGTCTGCGTTGGGTGTAGGTACCCGAATATCAGTTCGCTTGCCGCTAACACTGGCAATCTTAGATGGCTTGTCTGTCGGTGTCGGTGATCAAATGTTCATCGTGCCGCTAACCTATATTATCGAATCACTACAACCAGCTGCAGCAGACATTAAATCAGTAAGCGGGCGTGGGCGCGTGGTTAAGGTGCGTGGTGAATATTTGGCTGTGATTGCATTGCATGAAGTCTTTAATTTGAAGCCTACATCTGAGGTAATCCATGATGGAATTTTGGTTATTCTTGAAGCCGAAGGAAAAAAAGCTGCAATGCTTGTTGATACATTGATCGGTCAGCATCAAGTAGTCATTAAAAGCTTGGAGAGTAATTATCGTCGGGTACACGGTGTTTCAGGTGCCACCATCATGGGGGACGGTAAAGTAGCATTGATTCTAGATGCCGCTGTCATTGTGACATCTTCACATAAAGAATCGGTGTAAAGACTAATTTATTGGCAACTAGTTCAACTCATATACAGGAAGGAGCATAAAAATGTCACAAGCGCAGGCAGTAGCAAAGACTGAATCAGCAGGAAATCCTGCAGAAAAAACATTAAATGAATTCCTTACATTCCGGCTAGGTAGTGAAGAATATGGTATGGATATCTTGAAAGTCCAAGAAATCAGAGGTTATGACTCAATCACTCAAATCGCCAATACGCCTGAATTTATCAAGGGTGTTGTTAATCTACGCGGGATCATAGTGCCTATTATTGATATGCGGATCAAGTTTGAGCTTGGAAGTGCAGAATACGACCAATTTACAGTGGTTATTATTCTGAATGTGTCGGGGCGCGTCATGGGTATTGTGGTTGATGGCGTTTCAGATGTTATCAGTCTGGATATAAATCAAATGAGGGCAGCGCCCGAGTTTGGTTCTGTTATTGACACTGAATACATCATGGGACTAGGAACAGTAGAAGAACGCATGTTGATATTGATAGATATCGAGAAGCTGATGGGTAGTACAGATATGGGTTTGATTGATCAGGTAGTCAATTAATATTTGTTTTTTTGGTGAAAGGATAAGGAGATATCGGATGTTTAACAATATGACAATTAAGTCACGATTGATGCTTGTAATTGGAGTGCTGTCGGTTTTGTTGGTAGCGATAGGCGGTCTTGGCTTATATGGTGTCAATCAGTCGAATGACGGTTTGAAAGCGGTGTATGAAGATCGTACGGTACCAGCAGTAGATTTGGGCACAATCAATGATCACTGGCAAGTCATTCGTATGAATGCGGTTATTGCGGCCAACTCGAATGATACTGCGATTGCTCAGGCACTTACAGAAAATACAGCTGAACGTGATGCTGCGATTCAGAAAACCTGGTCTGCATTTATGTTGACTACGTTGACGGATGAGGAGGCTGGATATGCTGAAGCCTATATGCAGAGTGAGAAAGCCTACGTCGAAACACGTAATCGAACCATGCAGCTGGCCAGTGCTGGCGATTTTGAAGCTGCCAGAGAAAATATGATGAATGATGCTGCACCCAAGTTTACCATTCATCATAAAAACAACTTTGATTTGATTAACTTGCAAGGAAAAGTTGCTGCAGAAGAATATGCTCAAGCACAAATTAATTTTGATGCTATTTTTATGGTGACCAGTGTTGCTGTGGTATTTGGTGTATTTCTGGCAATGATTACTGGCATGATGTTAATACGTGCCATTGTTGGGCCGCTTGATGAGGCGATTAAGGTTGCTAACGCAGTAGCATCCGGTGATCTGACTAGCCGTATTGATTCTAATTCAACTAATGAAACAGGTCGTTTGTTGCAAGCTTTGAAGCAGATGAATGATAATCTGGTTGATTTGGTTGGCAAGGTTCGTGTAGGTACGGACTCAATTTCAACTGCATCAGGTGAGATTGCTTCAGGTAATTTAGATTTAAGTCAACGTACGGAACAACAAGCATCCAGTCTGGAAGAAACAGCGTCTTCAATGGAAGAATTAACCTCGACCGTTAGACAAAACTCAGACAATGCGCGTCAAGCTAATCAATTGGCTGCTGGTGCGTCTGATGTTGCGGTTAAAGGTGGCGCAGTTGTGGGTCAAGTAGTGCAGACCATGCGCGCGATTAACGATAGTTCGAAGAAAATTGTCGATATCATCAGCGTGATTGACGGTATCGCTTTCCAAACCAATATTCTAGCACTGAACGCTGCTGTTGAAGCGGCGCGAGCCGGTGAACAAGGCCGTGGTTTTGCAGTAGTAGCAACTGAAGTGCGTACGTTGGCACAACGATCAGCTGCTGCAGCCAAAGAAATTAAAGAGCTGATTAGTGACTCAGTGGACAAAGTTGAAGTCGGCACACGTTTAGTAGACGAAGCTGGCGCAACTATGGATGAGATTGTGAGCTCTGTTAAACGTGTGACAGACATCATGGCCGAAATTTCAGCAGCATCGCAAGAGCAGACTTCAGGTATTGAGCAAGTGAACCAAGCAGTGATGCAGATGGATGATGTAACGCAACAAAATGCAGCGTTAGTTGAAGAAGCAGCTGCTGCTGCAGAATCAATGCAAGATCAAGCGCAAACATTGACTCAAGCAGTTAGAGTATTCAAAATTAACGGTAGCATGATCTCAGCGCCCGTTCAAAGGTCTCACAAAGCTGCTTCAAAAACTATTGCTAAGCTGCCGTCACGTGGTCCTGCTACAAAGAGTGCGGCCAATCAGGAAACTGAGTCGGTTAAGCCACGCAAAGCTGCGGCAGGCGGCAGTGACGATTCATGGGAAGAATTCTAAGTCCTCGTAATTCGGCTGCAAATAACGCACAGATTCAAATTTGTATTAAATGTAATCGGCGAGTTTAGTCTTTTACATTTAATACAAAGCAAAATTGCTATTCTTTTATCAAATATTTTGAATAGTAAGTGCTGTGCTGCACATAGGAAACGTTAGTTGATGAGACGGTTTGGAGAATTTTAACCTGGCCGGGCTGAATTTATGGAGGTTGTATGCGTATTAATATGCCAATAACAAATATAGAAAGAGAATTTGGTGAAGAAGAAGGTTTAATTTCAAGAACCGATAATAAAGGGCGCATCACTTTTATTAATGACGCATTCTTAAAGATCAGTGGTTATTCTGAGGAAGAATTAATTGGGCAGCCACATAATATTGTTCGACATCCTGATATGCCTGAAGAGACCTATGTAGATTTATGGAATACCATTAAGAATGGGGATCCATGGACTGCCTTAGTGAAAAATCGGTGTAAAAATGGCGACTATTATTGGGTGGAAGCCAATGTCACGCCAATACGTGAAGGCGACCAAATAATTGGTTTTATATCGATAAGGAATCGCCCAAGTAGCCAAGAATGTGCCGCCGCAGAGAGGCTTTATAAGGAAATTAAAGAAGGTAATTGTCAATACAGTTTGAAGGGCGGAAAATTGATCCCAAAGAATGCTTTCTTGCGCGGACTTTCAGTGTTTTTAAATCCTTCGCTCAAGTTTCGTTTGGGTGCTGCAATCACATTGCCTGTCTTGCTATTAGCTATGTTACAAAGCTTGATAATCAGTGGTGCGGTGATGCAGAATCAAGCAACGTTTACTATAGCTTTTGCAATTGGATCAATTTTCTCATTGGCATTTGGTGTGTATACCATTAGGTCGATTACGAAGCCTCTAGATGAGTTAACACTAGAAATTGCATGTGCAGCATCTGGCGATTTTAATAGATTTGTCAATGCTACATCAAATGATGAAATTGGGAAGCTTTTAGGTATGGTTACCACTATGAATAAAAATATGAAACGTGTGTTGCAAAATATACATAGAAGCTCAGCAACTGTAATGGATGTTTCACAGGAAATTGCTCAAGCAAATTCAGATGTGAGTGAACGTATAGAAAAGCAGGCTGCTAGCCTAGAAGAGACTGCTGCTTCCATGGAAGAACTTACGTCAACAGTGAAGCAGAGTACAGAAAATGCAAAACAAGCAAGTCAAGTGGCAATTATGGCCTCAAATGCTGCAATGGAAGGCGGGGTAGTAGTTGGTAACGTGGTAGAAACAATGGCTTCTATCAGTGGTAGCTCTAAGAAAATTGTTGATATTATTAGCGTGATCGATGGCATTGCTTTTCAGACGAATATATTGGCATTGAATGCAGCTGTTGAAGCTGCGCGAGCTGGTGAGCAAGGTCGTGGTTTTGCGGTTGTGGCGACAGAGGTGCGTACCTTAGCGCAACGCTCAGCAGCAGCAGCAAAAGAGATTAAGGAGCTGATTGGTGATTCGGTTAAAAATGTAGAGAGTGGTGTGGAACTGGTCGATAAGACGGGTAAGACGATGGATGAAATCGTGAGTTCTGTGAAAAAAGTAACAGATATTATGGAAGAGTTGTCTTCCGCATCAGAAGAGCAATACGCGGGTATTGATCAGGTCAATACCGCAGTTATGGATATGGATGAAGTGACGCAACAAAATTCAGCATTAGTTGAGGAGGCAGCGGCTGCCGCAGAAGCAATGAAACGGCAGGCGCAAGCTTTGCTGCAAGCTGTATTGGTGTTTAAGCTTGAGGGAGTTGCTCAATCCCCTGCGGTAAAAAATCGTCGTTCAGGTACACGCCCTGGAAATATTGCACGTCTACCCAATGCACAACAAAAATCGAAACAACATGCAGCATAAGATTTAAGTTTGTTGCATTAAGTTTGAGTCCTAAAATGCCGTTGATATTAATAATAAATCAACGGCATTTTTTATTATTATATCTGGATAGGTCAATGATATGGTTGCAGTAACAGAACGCGATTCTGAAAATTCATTGCGGAAATATGATTTCACACAACAAGACTTTGATCGTGTAAAAAACCTTATTTATGATCGTGCGGGTATTTCGCTGTCTTCAAGTAAGAAAATTATGGTTTATAGTCGACTGTCACGTCGATTGCGCGCTAAGGAACTAAACAGTTTTCGAGAATATTTAAATTGTTTAGATAAAGGGGATTCAGCGGAGTGGGAAGAGTTTACTAACGCACTGACAACGAACCTAACCTCTTTTTTTCGTGAAGAGCATCACTTCCCAATTCTAGAAAGACACGTTGAGAAACGTAGGAATCAACCAAAGATTCAAATCTGGTGTTCTGCATCTTCTACAGGTGAAGAACCTTATTCAATTGCAATGGCAGTGGTTAATGTATTCAAATCATTCACACCACCGGTGCATATTTTAGCAACCGATATAGATACTAATGTTCTGGAAAAAGCACATCAAGGCGTTTATGGTATGGATCGGTTGGAGAAATTACCAAAAGAGAAGCTTAAAAAATTCTTTTTGAAAGGGAGTGGCTTACACGCAGGCTCTGCAAAAGTGCGCCCTGAATTGCAAAACTTGATTACATTTCGACAACTTAATTTGCTGGATGATAGCTGGCCAATACGCGGCCCTTTTGATGTTATATTTTGTCGTAATGTAATGATTTATTTTGACAAGTCAACACAATATAAGATTTTAAAGAAATTTTCTCCATTGATGGCTAATGATGGGTTGCTGTTTGCAGGCCATTCAGAAAATTTTAATCAAGCGGTTGATTTGTTTACGTTACGTGAGAAAACAGTTTATGAGCTTGCTAACAAGCAGCAGGTAAAAAATGTTTGAGAATGCCGAGGGTGGAGATCAAGTTGCATCGAACTTTTACTTTGATAGCAATTTTAAAACTAAAGCAGTTAAATTATTGCCAGGTGAATATTTTGTCACCAATAAGGGATTGTTATTGGTGACAGTGCTCGGTTCTTGTGTGGCTGCTTGTATCCGTGATAGTTATAGTGGAATTGGTGGTATGAATCATTTTATGCTGCCCGATGGTGGTGATGAACCAGGTAGTTCCATGAATACGTCTGCTCGTTATGGTGTTTTTGCAATGGAAATATTGATTAATCAGTTGTTAAAATTAGGAGCAAAGCGAGGAAATTTAGAAGCAAAAGTGTTTGGCGGCGGCAATGTTTTGGATGGACTGACTGTCGCAAATGTCGGGCAGCGAAATGCTGATTTTGTTCTGAAATTTCTGGCCACTGAGAAAATAAAAGTTGTTGCGCAGGATTTGGTGGATATCTATCCGCGTAAAGTCTATTTTTTTCCTAAAGACAGTAAGGTTATGGTAAAAAAATTGAAGAGAACACATAACAATACGATTTCACTGCGTGAGAAAGACTACAGTTCACGTCTGAGCAAGACAGGTGCCGGCGGTGAAATAGAATTGTTTTCTTAAGATAAATTTTGCGGGGTCCAACTTGATAATATAATAATATAAAACTATGAAAAAAATTAAAGTCCTAATCATTGATGATTCCGCATTAATTAGAAAGTTATTGACTGAAATAGTTAACAGTCAGCGTGATATGGAAGTGATAGGTGCGGCGGCTGATCCATTAATAGCGCGTGAAATGATTCGTGAACTTAATCCTGATGTGCTGACACTTGATGTGGAAATGCCAAGAATGGATGGACTTGATTTTCTAGAAAAACTAATGCGATTACGTCCTATGCCAGTTGTAATGGTTTCTACATTGACAGAAAAAGGCTCAGATATTACATTTAAAGCCCTTGAGTTAGGCGCAATTGATTTTATTGCAAAGCCTAAAATTGATATTGCTACTGGCCTACAAGAGTATGGAGATGAAATAGCAGATAAGATTCGTATTGCAAAGTCTGCGAGAATCAAACAGCATGTTTCATCACCTGTAACTAAAAGTTATACCGCAGATGCAGTTTTGCCACCCATATCTAATCGTGTCGCTTCGACAGAAAAATTAATTATTGTCGGGGCCTCAACTGGTGGTACTGAGGCTATTAAGGACTTTCTGATTAACTTGCCACCCGATTGCCCAGGCATACTCATCACGCAGCATATGCCAGAAGCATTTACCAAATCATTTGCAGATCGCTTGAATAGACTCTGTAGGATATCAGTTGTTGAAGCTCAGGGTGGTGAACGTGTATTGCCTGGTCATGCATTTCTGGCGCCAGGGCATTCACATTTGTTGCTCAAGCGAAGTGGTGCAAATTATATGACTGAATTAAACCAGGGTGATTTGGTTAGCCGTCACCGTCCGTCTGTGGATGTTTTGTTCCGTTCTGCTGCAAATTCCGCAGGTAAAAATGCGATTGGTGTGGTTTTGACGGGTATGGGTAAGGATGGTGCAGCTGGAATGCTTGAAATGCATAACTCTGGCGCCTATAATTTAGCCCAGGATGAAGCTAGTTGTGTTGTCTTTGGTATGCCTAAAGAGGCAATTGCTGCAGGTGGTGTGAATGAAGTAGTGCCACTAAAAGATATGGCGAAGAGAGTTTTGTTGAAACTATCAAACTTTGGTATGCATAGTAATAGGGTTTAAATGGTTGCCGATTATTATTGGCCCAGACTTTAGCTAATTAGAATAATACAATGTTGACTAATAGAAAGATTACACATTTTGTTTGTTATGTTGCCGTCATTTTGTTAGCTGGCTGTGGATCTTTGCAAGAAAAAGATACAGATATTTTTACGCCAAAACTTGCTTATGAAAAAGCGATTGATACATTTTCGGGCAATATTAAAGGTAGATTATATACCCAGTATCATAAATGGCGGGGTGTGCGTTATCGACTGGGTGGATCCAGTAAGCATGGAATTGATTGCTCTGCATTTGTACAAGTGACCTTTAAGACTAAGTTAGGTTTGAATTTACCTAGAACAACAAGCCAGCAATCGAGGATGGGTAAGGAAATTAGAAAAAGTGAATTACAAGCTGGGGATCTGGTGTTTTTTAGGACGGGTTTGACTTCCAGGCATGTGGGTATTTATTTAGAAGAAAATAAATTTTTACATGCCTCCCAAAGTCGAGGTGTGATCATATCAAAATTAGATAGCACCTATTGGAGAGCTCATTATTGGAAATCAATCAGGGTTTAATTTTGGGCAATGTCATATTTTTAGTAGTTCAAGTTTGCTCCGCTTAATAAAAAGCGCCTCCTAGATTTAACTGGAGGCGTTTTTTTTGCTACTTTGTGAATTTGCTTATTGATTAATGGCCTGATTCGCGCATATGGATAATCGCTTCTTCTGTATGTTTTGTGGCTACTTCGGCATGACCTGCCTCAGCGTGTGTTATTGCTTCTTCTAAGTGTTTAACAGCCTCATCCATATGCTTATGAGCCTCAGCATGTTCTTTTCCGGCTTCTTTAGCATGTGCCAAGCTTTCTTTTGCATGCTTAAGTAATACCTTTGCATGACCGTCTTCCCCATGAGCTTGAGCTTTACCTGCATGCTCCATTGCTTCTGAAGTATGTGCGGCATCTCCCGCATTTACTTGTGCACTGAGGAAAAGTGCCAAAATTCCGATTGCTAAAGTTGTTGGTATAGTTTTCATAATGAATCCTCTCTGTTCGTTAATAAAAAAAAATCCAAAGCACACTTACTCTAAACCCTTGCGTTTTGCTATGAGGGAAGAGCTAACCCCTTACAGCAACCGAACTCAAGAAAGAGATGCTGCGCTATTCAGTTAAGTTATAACATATAACGAGCTTGGTCAAGTTGGCTATTTTTGGCAAGTATGATTTTTATCAATATTTGATAGAAAAATGGTGTTTTAGAGGAACTTTATTGGTCTTGGTCGTCTCGTAGGCTATTTAACATGCTTGAATCTACATATTGACCGTTCAATATGTTTCTGTTTTCTGTGATCTCAGTGAACGGATGTACAGGCTCTCCCAAATCAGACAGTATAGCAAGCGCGTTAGTAAATGTTTGTTGACGTGTATAGCCGTTAACAGTGATCAGTGTGGGAATCTTAGCAGCATGTGCTGAATTTAAGCCATTCTCGGAATCTTCTATGGCAATACATTGATGTGCAGAAAGTTCAAGTTGCTCAAGTACCCAAAAATAAATGTCCGGAGCGGGCTTCTTTTTAGGAACAATATCACCCGCGCCTATGACGTCAAACCAGCCGGGAGAATCTTCGCCTAATGTGGATTTTAATAAAGCGGTAACATTTTCTGGTGTGGTGGTAGTTGCAATGGCAATTTTGATTCCATCTTCGCGTAATTGGTGAATTAAACGAGCTACACCTGGCCGTAGTGGAATTTTCCCCTGTTCAAGCAGAGACACATAATGTTTGGTTTTGGTTTTATGTAAATCAGCAATCCAGTTATCCAGATTAGCTTTTGTCAAAAATTCAGGTTT